>Ga0315537_1000668_pt1 | contig 27191 bp, 23 predicted proteins | sample SalMarSW160270MG_FD_203091 | JGI IMG/M metagenome (GOLD analysis project Ga0315537, IMG submission 203091) | Salt marsh sediment microbial communities from the Plum Island Ecosystem LTER, Massachusetts, United States - Salt Marsh Sediment SW1602-70 ...
GGACGGCATCCTCAAAGAGCACCACTTTCCTCAGAACCAGTTCTTCTGCTCTAGCGTCCCGGGGGCAGACAGCGATCTGATCCTGTTCCTGGGAACGGAACCGAATCTGAACTGGGAAGAATACGCAGATGCTATCCTGAACTTGGCCGAGCAGCTCACCGTCTCCAGGATCTACCTTCTCGGAGGTGTACTCGACACTACCCCACACACCAGGGAACCCCACGTCTCTTGCCTCTGCAGTTCCGAGGAACTCAAGGAAGAGATGAGGCCATACGGTATGCCGTTTGCCAACTATGAAGGACCGGGCAGGTTCGGCACCACGCTGCTCCATATCTGCCAGACGAGGAAGATCCCGATGGTGTGCCTCACTGCCAGCGCCACCTACTACCCCGAATTTAATATCGTCATCGCCCGTAACCCCAAGTCGATAAGGGCAGTGGTACGGAGGCTGAGCAGGCTGCTCGGCCTCAGTCTCGACATCTCCGACCTCGATAGAGAGGTGGAGAGGTTCGAGGCCAAGCTTGGCCTGATAGTCAGGCGCAATTCTAGATTGCGGGCCTACGTCGAGAAGCTGGAGAGGGACTTCGAGGAGGCCAACTACGAGGAGCCCCTGGATATGTCAGCCAGCGAAGCGGTGCGGCTCGCCGAAAGGTTCCTCAAGGCCGAGGACCAGGACTAGAGGTCCTCTTCTGGATGCTAACTGAGCACCGGGGGCAGAGGCTCAGGATGGGCAGGGTGGGTTTCCCAGGAATGTCCATATGCGAAGAATCATACTAGCGTCGGCATCTCCGGGAAGAAAGAGGCTGCTGGAAGGGATCGGCCTCAAGTTTGAGGTCGAGCCAAGCAATCGCCCCGAACACATGCTCTCCGGCCTGAAGCCTCACGAGTTGGCCAAATCGCTATCCTTCGAGAAAGCCGTGGCGGTTGCCAGCAAACAGAGAGATGCCGTGATTATCGCCGCCGATAGCTTTGTCGTCTTCAAGGGAGAAATCATCGGGAAGTCGAAGACAGAGGCCGAGGCCAAGAGCACTCTGGCAAGACTGAGCGGCAAGTCCCACTCTCTGGTCACCGGCTTCACCATAATCGACAGCGCCGGAGGCAAGACGCTGTCGAAATCGGTAGAGACCAGGGTCCACATCAGGAAGCTCAGCCCCGAGGAGATAGACGCCTACGTCAGGTCTGGAGAGCCGCTAGACAAGGCCGGCGCCTACGAGATTCAGGGGCTGGGCTCGGTCATCATCGACAGAATAGAGGGAGATTTCTCCAACGTCGTCGGGCTTCCCCTGAGCGCGCTGGTAGAGGGCCTGAAGGAGTTTGGAATTCAGGTGCTCTAGAGGTTTGCCCCTGACCCGTGCTGAGCAGCCCTACTCTTCTACGAGGGTTATCCGCGACTCCCGGGCCAGCACAGTCCCGCTGAGCCTGACGGCAAGATAGATAAACGGCGTGTCGGCCACGGCAACGAACCACTTGAGGACATAGGTTGTCGCCAGAATCTGAAGCCACACGGCTCCCGGGAACACGCCCCAGAGGGCAACAGTGCAGAAGATGAGGGAGTCGACGGCCTGGGAAATCATCGTGGAGGCGCAGTTCCTGAGCCAGAGAAACCTGCCCTTCGTCCTGTTTCTCCAGAAGTTGAAGGCAAAGACATCATGATGTTGAGATACCAGATACGCAATCAAGCTTCCGGCGGCCACCCTCGGCATCAAGCCGAAGATCGTTGAGAGCGAGTCCTGGGCGAAGTCCGACAGGTCCGGAACGAACCTGAGCCCGATCTGCATCCACAGCGTCATCAACACCATCCCGATAAACCCCAGCCACACCCCGCGCCGGGCCGCCCGCTTGCCGTATATCTCGCTCAGTATGTCAGTGGTAAAGAAGATGCTGCCATAGAGAACGTTGCCCAGCGTGGCCACGAGCCCGAACAGCTGGACCGTCTTGAGCACCTGAATGTTGGCGGTGATGACCGAGGCGACGATAATGGCATAAAGCCCCAGTTTTCCCAAGAAACGATACACCAGCAGCGCAAGGCTCAAATCCAGGAGAACAAACGTCACCCAGAGCAGGTTGTTGAACTGCACACCGGTCCCGATATCCATACCTGGTCAGCCTCGAACAGGCCTATTCATCCTGGATCATCATCCTGCGATCCCTGGCATCCAGCCATTTACGCTTCTGGGCCAACCGCACCTTTTCCTCCGTCGGCTGATAGCCAGCCCGGAAGCTCTCCTCAAAGGAGTTGAATGTGCCATCCATGACGGCCCGTCTTATCCCGTCCATCAGAGCGCTCATGAAACTCAGATTGTGAACGGTGGCCAGCCTGTAGGCCAGCAGTTCTTCGCATCTGAACAGATGATGCAGATACGCCGCCGAGAAATGGCGACAGGTGTAGCAGTTGCAGTCAGGGTCAACAGGGCTCTCCATCTCTCTGTAGGCAGAATTCCGGATATGGCACCTGCCTTGCCAGGTAAGAAGAGTCCCATTTCGGGCCACCCGGGTAGGGAGTACGCTGTCAAACATATCAATGCCTGCGCCCACGGCATCGACGATATCGTCCGGAGAGCCGACACCCATCAGGTACCTCGGCCTGTCCTCGGGAAGCAGCGCTGCTGTTTCCCCCACCATGGCACGGGTTTGTGCTTTCGGTTCCCCCAGGCTCAGCCCGCCAACGGCGTAGCCGGAGAACCCCAGCGAGGTGAGATAGGCTGCCGACCTGTGACGCAGTTCAGGGAAGAGGCCGCCCTGCACGATGGCGAACAGAATCCGGTCACCAGCGGACCGGGCTCTCAGGCAGCGCTCCGCCCACACATGCGTCCTCTCCATCGCCTGCTGGACTTCCTCGAAGCTGCCCGTACTGGAGGGGACATCATCCAGCACCATGATGACATCCGCTCCAAGTGATTCCTGGATTTCTATGGCCAGCTCAGGGGTAATATAATGCTGGCTGCCGTCGATGTGGGAACGAAACACCACTCCGCGGTCGGTCACCTTCCGCAGGCCGGCCAGGCTGAATATCTGGTACCCGCCGCTATCGGTAAGCACAGCTCCGTCCCAGCCCATGAAACGGTGGAGGCCGCCTATCCTTTCGATTACATCCACTCCCGGCCTCAGAAACAGATGGTAGGCATTGGCCAGCACCATCTTTACTCCGATGCTCTCCAGATCCCCGGGGGTAACCGTCTTCACCGTACCCTGGCTGCCCACCGGCAGAAACACCGGAGTGGGAACCGACCCATGAGGCGTCAGCAGCTCTCCGGCACGGGCACCACTATCAGAAGAGGTCTTTATCAGACGAAAGCTGTCCCTGCTACCTGCGATCCTGCCCCTCCTTCCCTTTCCCACCGACCAGAGGCAAGCCCCGCAGCCATACAGAGCACTGCCATCGGTGGTCAAGGCCAGCGGGCATGACATTATAGCACCAGCGATGCGCCTGCCACCGCCAGTACGCCTGCTGGCGGGCGTGTTGCTTCTCCGCGCCTTTCGCCATAGAATAGGCACGGGGTCGCTGCTGGCAGGGGACCAGCCCGACCCAGAACCCGAATCTCCAGGGTTGGAGGAGAGCAATGCCAATCTATGACTACAGGTGCCGGGAGTGCGGCAAGGTCTCGGAGGTCCTCCTTCGTACCGCCGACGACCGGTCCATCCGCTGCCCCGACTGTGGCAGCAGTAACCTGGAGAGGCTCATCTCGGCGTCCCGCATGATAGCAGCGGATTCACGCAGCCCTGGCAGCACCTGCTGTGGCCGCGCAGAGCGTTGCGATATGCCGCCCTGCTCCTCGGGAGAGGCATGCCGCAGGGACAGGGTTTGACGGCGCAGCGCAAGTGACTGACAGCGAGACCATGGCCGGGAGGTTTTCCGGCTGCCTGCTGGGGGCGGCGCTGGGGGATGCCGTGGGCGCCCGCAGGGAGGGTGGCGGGATGGGTACGGAGCGGGAGATTGCCGCTCTCATCGACAGTTCCACCTTGCCTCTCACCTATACGGACGACACCCACATGACCATCGGGGTCGCCGAATCCCTCATAGACTGCGGTGGCTTCGATGGCGCGCATATGGCCCAGCGCTTCGTCAGCAACTACTCCAGCGAACCGTGGCGGGGCTACGGACCCGGCCCGCCGCGAGTGTTCAGATTGATCAGGGATGGCGAACCCTGGGATACGGCAGCGAATCATATCTACAGGGGCGGCTCTTTCGGCAACGGGGCAGCCATGCGAGTAGCCCCGGTGGGGCTCCTGTTCCGCAACAGACCTGGAGAACTCCAACGGGCGGCACGTCTGTCAAGCCTGATCACACACTCCCACGTCCTTGGCATAGAGGGCGCCGTGCTTCAGGCTCTGGCCGTGGCCCGCGCGGTTGACCAGGACCCGGGCAGGCAACTTGATGCGGCGGCTTTCGTGTCTCATCTCCTGACCTTCGCCACGGAGGACATATACCACAGCAAGATAGACAGCCTCAGTTCCCTCCTGGAGCATCCCGACGACAGGCGCCTGGTGATAGGCGAGCTCGGACACGGCATTGAAGCCTTCAGCTCTGTCCCCACCGCCATATTTTCTTTCCTATCCCATCCCGGCGATTTCGCCGCGACGGTGACCTACGCAGTCAGCCTGGGAGGTGACACAGATACGATAGCTTCAATGGCAGGGGCTATCGCCGGTGCCTGCCTGGGCGTCGACGCCCTGCCCGTGAAGTGGCTGGCCCGACTGGAGAATCGGGACTACATAGCCAACCTGGCCGGCCGGCTGTGGCAGCTTGCCTCGGCTACTCTCTGACTATTCAAGCCCTTCCACGGCTCAACAGCATCCAGTTCGACCTGCCCAGCACCGGAGACAAGTGAATCACAGATAGGGCAGCCACCCGACTCTATTCCGAGAATGTCTCCCGGCAGACCAGTTCTTCAAGGCGCTTGCGCACCTTCATCGACGCCTCCCACCTGGGAAAGCCCAGAGGGAGCAGCGCGACCACCCGGTATCTGTCGGGTATGTTGAGGATCTGCCTCACCTTCTCCTGGGAAAAAGCGCCAATCCAGCACGTCCCCAACCCCTCGTCCACGGCAGCCAGGGTCATGTGGTCCACAGCTATGGCCACGTCCACAGCATACCTGGGGACTCCGCACGTCATAGTGGCCTCCGGTTCCGTGGCCACTGCAGCGATAACCACAGGTGCCTCGCCGACAAAGCTCTGGCCGTTTGCCGCCCGGGCCAGCTCCTGTCGCCGCTTGCCGTCCCTTACCACCACGAACTTGCGAGGCTGCATATTGCTGGCCGAAGGGGCCAGGCGGGCGGCCTCAAGAACCCTGTTGAGCTTTTCCTCCGGCACAGGCCTGTCTTCATACGCCCGGACGCTGTGCCTCTTGCTGATAGCTTCTTTCACATCCATCTTCGGGCCTCCTTTCGGTGTCTCTCGCCCTCTATCCATTGGGGCGCCTGGCGATTGAGCCTCTTCCCGTGTGAACTCACCAGAGCGTAGACCCGCCGGAAACGAACAGAGTCTGTCCGGTAACGAAATCCGATGCATCCGAGGCAAGAAATATGGCGGCGCCCACATAGTCCGCTGGGTCACCCATCCTCCCCATGGGAATGGAGTTGATTCGCAGCTGCAGGTCATCCGGGTGTTCTTCGAAGTACTTCTGATTGAAGGCGGTGATGGTCGGCCCGGGGCCGATGGCGTTGACATTGACGTTGTGCTTCGCCCACTCGAGAGCAAAGGCACGGGTCAGGTGAGAGACTCCCGCCTTCGAAGCAGCATAGACAGAGCGCAGAACTTGAAGCGACGCAGCGATGTCCGAAGAGATGTTGATGATCTTGCCCTTCTTTCTCTGGATCATATGCCTCCCGGCAAGCTGGCAGCAGAGGAACACTCCCTTCAGGTTCGTGTCCATGACATGGTCCCACTCCTCCTCCGAGATGTCCTCGACCGGCTTCCTCACTATCGCCCCGGCGCTGGTAACCAGGATATCTATCTTCCCCAAATCGCTAATGGTCCTGGAAACCAGAGCTTCCACAGAGGACCTGCTGCTGGCGTCGGTGGGGATGGCCACCGCCGCGAACCCCTCCGCCCGGAGCGACTCGACTGCCCTCCGTCCTTCCTCAGCCCTCCGGTTGGCGATAACCACCGAGACCCCGGCCATTGCCAGCCCCCTGGCGATGGCAAACCCTATTCCCTGATTGCCGCCAGTTACTATGGCGGTTCGTCCTGAGAGGTCAAACATCTCCATTGCACTACCTCCTCTGTCGAATCATCGGCTCCTTGCCGCTGATTTACGCCGTCAGAAAATCATAGCGCATTGAAGCCTTCAATGCCACATTCCTGAGGAGAAGCACGACCATCCCCTCCTCTGTAGTATCCGCGCCCTTGAGCGAAGGCGGGGCACGTGATAGCATCTGGCAAAGACACTTAAGCAATGGTGAAGGGATAACGATGTTTTTCTTTCCGCTGGGGTGCTTGCTCGCCCTGCTGTTCCTGCTATCCATACCCATCCTGTTGGTCTCAATTCTTTTCGACCTGGTCACCTTCTCCTTTGAAGAGCTCGGGCTTTCTCCACAAACGGCTGTGCTGACACTTATCCTCATCCTGATTGGATCCATGGTGAATATCCCCCTGACCCGGAGGAAGGTCGAATATGTCAGGAACCCGGGGTTCTGGGGGTTCTTTGGGGCTCCGCGGGTCAGAACCTCGGGGGTGGCCATCAACATGGGTGGGGCCATCATCCCGACCTGCCTCTCCGCCTATCTCCTCACCGTGATCCCTTCGCTGACACCCGTGCTGGCCGCCACCGCGGTAATGGCCGTTATCGCCAGACTGCTGGCCCGGCCTGTTCCCGGAGTGGGCATAACCCTTCCGATGTTCGTTCCTCCCGTGGCGGCAGCCCTGCTGGCCGTTCTTCTGGCAAGGGAGTTCGCCGCGCCCTGTGCCTACATCGCGGGCACCATGGGAGTGCTGGTCGGTGCCGACCTGCTGAACCTGCACCGGATCGGCAGGTTGGGAGGGGTCGTCTCCATAGGAGGGGCGGGGGTCTTCGATGGCATATTCCTGGTCGGGGTGGTGTCCGTACTGCTGACCGCCTTGTTCTAGTCACCCTCCAATTTCAATCAGAAGAGTCTTTGTGCTAAAATCCCTCGTGGTACAGATGGGCTACTATCTGGGTGTGGATGTCGGGTCGGTCAATTCCAAGCTATGTCTCATTGATGAGCACGGCGGAATCGTCCATCTCGACACTGAGAAGGTAAGCTCCGGCCCCAGGGCCGCCGTCAGCAGGCTGATCGCCAGGCTGGGCGAGAAGGCTGACGTCGACAGCATCGTTGCTGCCGGCGTATCCGGGTCGGGACGGGCATCCATCCCCAAAAAGCTGGGCTGGACCGAGTACAGTAGTCCGCTGGCCATCTCCTCAGGGCTGCTTCAACTCCACCCCGAGGCTAAGACCATCGTACAGATCGGCGGGCAGAGCTCGTTGATCATAGAGCTGGAAGACGGGTTGAGGAAACCGTGGAAGGTGGCCTCCAATCCGCTCTGCGCTGCCGGCACCGGAAGGTTCCTGGAACAACAGGCCTACAGACTCGGCATCGACATGGAGGATTTCGCCAAGCTGGCGCTGCAGTGCCAGGGCAGTCCACCCAGGATCGCCGCCAGATGCAGCGTCTTCGCCAAGACCGACCTCATCCACCTCCAGCAGAAGGGTGTCACCATCGAACCCATGCTCTACGCGCTGTGTGAGAGCGTTGCCCGGCTGGTTGCCTCATTCAAAAAGGGGCCTTTCGTCGAGCCGGTCTATTTCCTCGGCGGCGTTGCCGCCAACAGAGCCATAGCCAAAGCGCTCAACGAGGTAATCTCGACCAGGAACAATCACCCGGTAGAGGTGATCATTCCCGAAGACTTCCTCCACCTGGAATCCCTGGGGGCAGCGTTGCTGTCCATCGGGAAGAGATCTCAGGGTGTGGTGCTGACCGAAGCCGACGTGAAGCAGCGCTACTTCGAAATGCCCGGACTTGACCTCATCGCCGCGGAAAGCAACGGCACGGGGCAGAGGATTGAGAGCCAGTGCACAGGCTACCTCGGAATAGACATCGGCTCCACCAGCACCAAGGCGGCCATAGTGGATGAAAAGGGAAATGTGCTGGCGAAACACTACCTAATGACCGCCGGCAGGCCGGTCGACGCCATCAGGGAAGTGTTCAGGAACCTGCTGAAGAAGGGCGCCGACAAGGCGGAGATCAACGGCGTGGGCATCACCGGCTCGGGCAGGTACCTGGTCGGCAAATTCGTCGGCGCGGACCTCATCAAGAACGAGATCACCGCACAGACGAGAGCTGCCATGGAGCTTGACCCCGAAGCCGATATCATCGAGATCGGCGGCCAGGACTCCAAGCTCGTCATCAAGAGGAACGGAGTGGTGGTCGATTACCAGATGAACAAGGCCTGCGCCGCCGGCACAGGAAGCTTCATCGACGAACTGGCGGAGATGCTGGGCGTCTCAGTGACCGACGGTCAGTTCGCCAAGCTGGCGTTCGCAGCCACCCATACCATCGACCTGGGGACCAGGTGTGCCGCCTTCATGGCACAGGCGGTAGCCTCAGCTCAGCAGGAGGGGGTGCCACTGGAGGTAATCACAGCCAGCCTCTCCCTCGCCATAGCCAGAAACTACCTGTCCAAAGTGGTGGCCAACAGAAGGCTGGGCGACAGGGTCATCATCACCGGGGCGGTGTTCTATAACCAGGCCATCGTTTCGGCATTCCACCGGGAGCTGGAGGGAAAGACGCTCATCGTGCCGGAGCACAAGGAGATAAGCGGTGCCATAGGAGCAGCGCTCCTGGCCAGAGAGGAGATAAAGGGTGGGAAGTCGGGCTTCAAGGGCTTCCAGAGGGTAATAGACAGCCAGGTCACCCTCTCCACCTTCACCTGTAAGGGGTGCGACAATAACTGCACCATCACCCGAATGGAGATACCCGGAGAGAAAGCTACCTACTATGGCAGCCGCTGTGACCGCTACGATGCCGCGGCAGGGCTGGCAAAGCAGGAGACCTTCTTCGACGAGAGGGAGAGATTGCTCTTCAGCCAGTACAGGAAAGACTCCAGCGCAGGGCCTGCGGTGGGCCTTCCCCGGGCGCTGCTGGTATACGACTTCGCGCCGCTCCTTATCGGTTTCCTCAACGCGCTGGGCGTCAGATGCGTCCTCTCCAGCACAAGCACCGGCGAAATAATAGCCAAATCGGTCGAGCTGAGCTATACCGACAGCTGTTTCCCCCTCAAGCTTCTCCACGGCCACGCGGCAGCCCTCGCCGAGGCTGACTATGTCCTCTATCCCAGTGCCATCCGGATGGGCGAGAAGGACGGCGACGAGAATCAGAAGTACGCCTGCCCCCTTGTCCAGGCAGCACCATACATAATACGCCAGTCAGTGAACCTCGGGGACCGATTGCTGATACCCACGCTTGACTTCAGCCAGGGCATCGATGACGTAATAAAGAACCTGGCAGATGTCGCCGTGAAGATGGGCTTCAGCAGGAAGAAAGGCAAGGAGGCAGCCCTGGATGGCATCAAGGCACAGCGGGACTTCGAGGCAGAGCAGGCAGCCCTCGGCAAGAAGCTGCTGGACGAGCTTCACCGGGGCGACAAGCTGGGAGTGGTTCTCTTCGCCAGGTCCTATATGTCGCAGGATCCAGGAGCCAATCTGGGTATCGCCGAAAAGCTTGCCCAGCTTGGCGTTGTGCCCATTCCCCTTGACTTCCTGCCACTGGCCTCGGTGAACCCCAAGGAATACTCCGACCGGCCGTACTGGTTCTACGAGAGCAAGTACATTCCCGGCGCCGCCATCACAGCGGCAGACCCGCAGCTATTCGGGCTGGCGCTGACCAACTTCGGCTGCGGCCCGAATTCATTCATACTCCCACTTGTAGAAGACATCATGGGCAGCAAGCCCCTGGGGCAGCTGGAAATCGACGAGCATGCAGCCGAGGCCGGCATCGTCACCCGCCTGGAAGCCTTCGTGGATACCATCACAGGATTCGCCCGCTCTGCCAGACAGGTTGAGGTCCTGCCACAAGCTGTCTACAGAGGAACCACCGTATTCAACCGCACAGTAAACAACATCCTCATCCCCAATATGTGTCCCCACGTCGAGTTCCTCAAGGCCGCGATTGAGGCCTACGGGGCCAATGCCACCGTTCTTCCCGAGCCCGACAAGCGGAACCTGCTGTACGCCGACCGGGTGACGTCGGGCGTCGAGTGCCTGCCCTACCGGGTCACCCTGGGCGGATTCATGAGGTACTACTACGAGAATGGCCATGACCTGAGAAACACAGAGGGCCTCATGGCCGCAGCATATGGCCCATGCCGCTTCGGCAAATACGCCATAGAGCAAATCAGGGCGCTGGAAGACCTGGGCATCGACCTCTCGATAAGAACCAGCGTGTCGAACAACGGCTACCGCGATGTCGACCTTGGCCCGGGTTTCCTGCGACTCCTGTGGAAGGGCATGATAGCCATGGACTGTCTGCAGAGGCTGCTGTGGAGGACCCGTCCCTATGAGAAACGACAAGGAGCAGCCGACGAGCTGTTTGATGACTGCGTCCGCAGAATCTCAGACCGTATGCGCAGGAAAGAAGGCTTCGATAACCTTCTGGTCGGGGCGACCGCCGACTTCAAGAGCCTCATCGACCCGGACCTGCCCAGGAGGCCGCGGGTCGGTATCAACGGCGAGATCTTCCTGCGCTCCAACAGGTTCTCCAACGACAACCTGGTGAGAGTGTGCGAAGATGCCGGCCTTGAAGTGGTGGTTTCTCCCATAGGCGAGTGGATGAAGTACATCTCGCACAGGTATGTGGAGGACGCAGTCAGAGACAGAAACTTCAAGAAGATGATATATGGCTATGCGATGGGGCGACTGGAATCATATTTCGAACGCTCGGTGGCGGGCAAGTTCCATGACCTCATCGACGAAGAGGAGCCCTCCACAAAGCACGTGCTGGGGCAGACAGAGCAATGGCTCTCTTCCAAGTGCGGCAGCGAGGCAGTCCTCAGCATCGGCGCCGGAATCGACTGGCTGGAGAACCCCAACTACGCCGGAGTCATATCGGTGATGCCTCACGGATGCATGCCCGGAGGAATCGTGGCAGCACTGTCCGAGGAGCTGAGCGCGTCGTACGGAAAGCCCTGGATCAACGTCACCTACGACGGGATTATGGAGACCAACAACCTCACCAGGATCAGCAACTTCGCTGAAATCATCAGGTTTTGCAGCCAGGAAGCGAAGCAAGGAGCCTAGATGGATATCTCCACTTCCCTGAAGGGCCGACGGCGATAGATGACAAAGCAGCTAGAGATGACAGACAGGACACCGGGACAGCTATTTGATGAATTCCTCCGCAGCGGGGACAGCCTTCGTGTCTACGAAGGCAAGAGCCTGGTCTTTGCGTCACGCAAGGACAGGCTGCTGCCCCTGCTCGAGTACATCGACACCCTTGCCGCTCAGCACACGGGGGTATTCGTTTTCGACAAAATAATCGGCAACGCCGCCGCTCTGCTATGTATCAAGGCGGTCTGCCGGGAGGTTTCCAGTCCACTGGGCAGCAGGCTCGCCGTCAGTACGCTGGACAAGCACGGGATAGAGTATCGCCTGACCAGGATTGTGCCATATATTCAGAAGAGCGAGGGTGAAGGCATGTGCCCCATGGAGAAGCTGTCAATCGACAAAGGACCTGAGGAGTTCTACCAACTGATCAAGGAGAAAATAGACAGGCCGTAGAGCGAGCGGCTCGAAGGAGGCATCTTGGACAAAGTAAGACTGGGCAGAACGAACCTTATGGTGTCGAAGCTGGGCTTCGGCAGTATTCCCATCCAGAGGGTCCCCGACGATGAGGCCATAGCAATCATCAGGAGGGGCCTGGAACTCGGCATCACCTACATCGACACTGCCAACGCCTACACCACCAGCGAAGGGCGCATCGGCAGGGCAATCTCGGACTGGAAAGGCGAGCTTGTTCTATCCACCAAGTCCCAGTCGCGGACTCCCGAGGGGATAGCGAAGCATCTACAGCAGAGCCTGGAACAGCTTGCGGTGGAGTCCATAGACCTGTACCAGATCCACAACGTCAGTGACTTCGACAATCTTGAAATGGTGCTCGACCCCAAAGGCCCGATGCCAACGCTGGAGAAGGCGAAAAGGGAAGGGAAGGTCAAGCATATCGGCATCACCTGCCACCAGATAGATGTGGCCAAGGCAGCGGTCAGGTCGGACCGCTTCGAGACCATTATGTTCCCGCTGAACTTCGTCGCCTGCGAAGCAGCAGATGAACTCGTACCGCTGGCCAGGGAGCACGACGTCGGCTTCATCGCCATGAAGCCGCTGGCCGGAGGCATGATCGACAACGCCACCATCGCTATCAAGTACCTGCTGCAGTTCCCCGACGTGGTCCCCATTCCAGGCATTGAAAGGATAGCCGAGATAGAGGAGATTATGGGAGTGGTGAAAGGCACGTGGGCGATGACTCCCTCCGAGCAGAGTGAAATGCAGCGAATCAGGCAGGAATCGGGCAACCAGTTCTGCCGCCGCTGCGACTACTGCCAGCCATGCACGGCAGAAATACCGATATCCACCGTGATGGCGTTCCCCGCCATGGTCAAGCGCATGCCACCCGAGCGTCTGTTCTCGGGGTTCATTGCAGATGCAATGGAAAAGGCAGCCAACTGCACCGAGTGCGGCAACTGCGAGGAAAGATGTCCCTACCACCTGCCCATCATGGAAATGGTGGCCAGGCACGTTGAGTGGTACGAGACAGAGAAGCAGAAATGGACAGGCGCTGCGTAGCCGTGTCGGAGACCCTGCAGTCGCTTGAAACGGAGCGCTTGGCGGCGCTGCCGCTGACGGCACTCCCGTCCGGAGCGCGATAGTCGCTGAGAAAGGCCTGCCGTGCTTGAGCCAGAAAGGTCCCTGCAGACTCACAGCCCAAGACCATCCTTCTTCTACGGCTACGTGGTAGTGGGGCTCGGCTTTCTCATCCAGGGCATCTTCTGGGGCACATACCGCACCTTCGGCATCTTCTTCAATCCACTGGTAGAAGAGTTCGGATGGTCCCGGGCCGCCGTCTCCAGCGCCACCTCGGCGACGTGGCTTCTGTTCGGATTCGGCAGCATCCTGATAGGAGCCCTCACCGACAGGTTCAGCCCCAGGCTGACCCTGTCGGTCTGCGGGTTCCTTTTCGGGCTCGGCTACGTGCTGATGTCCCGGTTGGACAGCATCTGGCAGCTATACCTGTTCTACGGCCTGATAGTGGCTATCGGGTTCAGCGCATCCGATGTCGTTCCCCTGTCCACCATTGCCAGGTGGTTCGCCAAGAGGAGGGGAATGGCAACCGGCTTCTGCAAAGTAGGCACCGGCATAGGCATGACGGTCATACCCCTGCTGGCCAGCCGGCTGATTGGCAGCTGCGGCTGGCGCACGTCCTATGCCGTTCTGGGCGCCGTGGCCATGCTAGCCCTCGTGTTGCTGGCCCAGTTCCTCAAGAGAGACCCTTCCCAACTGGGACAGGCACCATACGGTGAAGGAACCGGAACTATCCCCGACGCGAGCGCGGTGGAGGGCGGGCTGCCCTTCCAGGAGGCAATCCACACCAGGCAGTTCTGGACGGTCTGCATGGCATACCTGCTGCTGGCCTTCGTCTCCGAGACGGTTATGATACACAGCGTCCCCCACGCAGTGGACCTCGGCATTTCAGCGACGAAGGCCGCCACCATGCTGGCCATTATCGGGGGGGCGAGCATCGCATCCAGGTCGGTAATCGGCATCGTCAGCGACCGGCTGGGCATCAAACGAGCAATGGCTATGTGCTTTGTTCCACTCATGTCCGCCCTGCTGTTGCTTCAACTGGGAGGAAGCCTGTGGATGCTGTACGCCTTCGCCGTTCTCTACGGGCTGAGCCACGGCGGCCTCTTCACTCTCATCTCACCCACGCTGGCTCAGCTCTTCGGGACTGTTTCGCACGGCGCCATCTTTGGCATCATCCTCGCCAGCGCTGCGGTCGGGGGGGCCATCGGGCCAGTAATGGCCGGGCGCATGTTCGACGTCACCGGCAGTTACAGCACCCCCTTCCTGATCATCAGCGCACTGAGCCTTACGGCGTTGATGCTGGTCCTGTCACTGACAAAGACCAGCTACGAACTGGCAGTGGGGTCAGGGAGATGACGGAGGTGGAAAGGAAACCGGGCAGGCAGAGAGCGAAGTCCGCATCGGGTTGAAGCGGGCACGCCCGGTATGGCAACATTCGCCAAATGAGGAGCAGATCAACACCATCCTGGTTGAGAATCCAAAGCGCCTGCTCCAGTTCGTCTGAGCCGGACACCGCAAGGGAGCGGCGTCCCTGGTTGAGGGCCTAGCGATTCTCCACCAGGGAGAAGATGTGGCTGACTATCACGTCCAGAGGGGTACCGGGGCCGTAGTTGCCGGTCACACCCATCTTTCTCAGCGCAGGCAGGTCCCTCCCGGGAATAAGGCCGCCGGCCACCACATGGATGTCAGCGCCGCCACTCTTCTCGAGCGCCTTAACTACATCGGCAGCGATATACCGCATGCTTCCCGTATGGTCGCTGAGAGCTATGACGTCCACGCCCTCATCCACGGCGGTCCTGGCAATGGCCTCGGGCGTCTGATACCTGCCGGTATAGATCACCTCCATGCCGGCATCCCTCAGAGCCCGCGCCAGCGTGAGAGCTCCTCTCTCATGTATGTCGCACCCCACCTTCCCCACAACGATGCGTATCCTTCTGCGCTGAGACATTGCCTCTACTCTCCGATCAACTCATCTTGACCAGCTCTCTTACAAAAGCCGGTGTGGCTATCTGCTGCAGCGGGTCGTAGTCATACCCATAGGCCATCCGTATGACTCCCACCACCTCACCTATGGTGACACGCGCCTTAGCTGCCTCTATGACCGGACGCACCACATTCCTGGATTCCCCTGCCGCCCGATACAGCTCACGTAGGGCGCCACTCACAGCCTGCCGGCTGCGGGTCCTCCGCAACCTCCTGACCGATGCTATGTTCTTGAGCCTCGCCTGCCTGGAAGGCACCTTGTACGAGGTGCGCTCAATAGCTTTGCTGATCGGTCCTTCTTCTCCCTGGAAGGCGTTCACGCCCACTACGAGACGTTTCCCCTCCGCGATCTCCTGCTGTACCTTGATCCTGCTGTGGTCAATTCGCTGCCTCAGCCATCCCGACTTGAGGCATTCCCACATTCCTCCTCTCCTTTCAATCTCCTCAAGCTCCTTATAGGCCCCTTGCTCTATGCGGTTGGTCAGCCACTCGAGGTAGTAGGAACCACCCAGCGGGTCGGCAACCAGGGGCACGTTGGCCTCATGGGTGATAATATGCTGGGTATCCAGATTGAACATCCTCACTTCTCGGGAAGGCAGCCCGATTGCCTCGTCAATACTGGAGGCGTCGATGGAATTCACCCCACCCAGGACACAGCTCAGTATTTGCAGAGTGACCCTGGCAGCGTTGTTCAGCGGTTTCTGTGTCTGCAGGGAGAGGCCCGATGTCCTGATGCCGATGCGCAGGCTCATGGCACGCTCCGTTGTCGCCCCCAGCTTCTCTCTGGCTATCCTGGCCCACATCCTTCTGGTAGCCCGGAACTTGGCTATGGTCTCGAAGAAATCCGACTCAGCATCCATGGAGAACACAGTGGCTCCGATATCATCGAGCTTCAGTCCCCTCTCCCTGATGATGTCCCCGTAGACTGCCGTGGCCACACCCAGGACCTCAGACACCTCCTGAACCGCGTCGAGCCCTGACTGCTGCGGGTCGACACCGTTGGGGGCGTATGCCTTCCACTTGGGGGTGTACCTGGCCCCAAACTCGATCAGGTCAAAGCACACCCTCCTGGCTATCTCGGTAGGGAAGTCGGGGGAGCCATAGACGATGTTCGCTCGAAAGGGGTCATTTATGGCTGAGCCCCGCAGATTGGCTATGTTCAATCCCCGCTCCTCCATGAGCGCCACCAGCAGCGAGTAGAAAAACAACGGGCTGGAGATTGAGGAATGTGCCAGCTCATAGTCAACGTTCTCCAGTGGAAGGCCATCAAGCGCCTTCTCATAGGAATCCAGTGAGTAGGAGGACATGCCACCACACATCATGCTGTTCCACGAGGATGGATGGTCCGGGTCTATCCCGGTCTGTATGGGCAGATCAGCCAGCAGGCGCAGGCCGGTCTGGCCAGCGGCGATGTACTCCTTGAACGCCCTGTTGGTCTCCTCGGGCGTGCTGTAGCTGACTATGAACGACTTTATCCACAGCCTGTTGCGGTACATCTCCGGGTATATGCCTCTGGTATAGGGATATCGTCCCGGATCGGACAGATCCCGCCCGTACTCGCTGTGTTCTATATCTGCGGGAGTGTACACCGGCTTCAGCGGTATCCCGCTCTGTGTCTCAGTCCGGACCATGCCCCCGAGGGAGCGGTTGAAGGCTACTTCACTTTCAGTCATACGCCAGTCACCTCTTCCATGTTCAAGAGCCTGCCCAAGGACCGCCACCACCCCAGAGAGGTATTCTATCAGTTTCGCTGAGCATCGCGCTCGCTTTGACCTTTTCCGCGGCAGCACCTGCCACGTAGACATGCGTCCATTCGAAGTCTAACCGATTCCTGTGCCACAGGGACATCGGCAGATGCACACCAAAGGCGGTGCCTTGTCAGCCGGAAAGGGCTATAATGGTCATGTTCTGGGCCCGAGTCCGGGCCTCGGGAGACTTGTTCCATGAAACCTTACATCCTCTCCATCGACCAGGGCACCACGGGGAGCAGGGCCCTCATCGTGGACCACGGCGGCGGCGTGCGGGGACGCGGCTATGCCGAGATCCGCCAGCACTACCCCAAGCCGGGATGGGTGGAGCATGACCCACTGGAGATCTGGCAGAAGACGCTCCAGGCTATCGAGGAGGCAAAACACGCCGCAGGGGCGGTGGACCAGGACATCGCTGCCATAGGTATCACCAACCAGCGTGAGACCACTATGCTCATTGACAGGAGCAGTGGAGAGCCAGTGGGGAGGGCCATCGTCTGGCAGTGCCGCAGGACTGCCGGGAGATGTGATGAACTCCGGGCACAGGGCCTGGCCGACTCCATCCGGGCAAAGACCGGACTGGTCCTCGATGCCTACTTCTCCGCCACCAAACTGGAATGGCTGCTGGATAGCTCCCCCGGGCTACGCCGGCTGGCAGAGAGAGGGCAGGTTCTCTTCGCCACTATAGACACCTGGCTCATATGGAAGCTGACGGAAGGCGCGGTGCATGCCACCGACTTCTCCAACGCATCCCGTACCATGCTGTTCAACATCAACAGCCTGGAATGGGATGACGATTTACTAAAGGTCTTCAGAATCCCTGACGCCGCTCTGCCAGAAACTCATCCTTCAAGCGGGCTATTTGGCTACACCACCAGCGGAATCCCCATCTCCGGGGTGGCCGGCGACCAGCAGGCGGCCCTTTTCGGACAGGGATGCTATAAGCCGGGTATGGCCAAGGCCACCTACGGCACAGGGGCCTTCGTGCTGACGAACACGGGAGAAAAGGCCATCGCCTCCGAGCACGGTTTGCTGACCACGCTCGCCTGCACTGCCAGCAGCAAGGCTGAGTACGCCCTGGAAGGCAGTATATTCGTTGCCGGCGCGGCCGTCCAGTGGCTGCGTGACGAGTTGAAGCTCATCAGCGACGCCGCAGAATCGGAGCACCTGGCCACGCAGATAGAGGATACTGGCGGGGTCTACTTTGTTCCCGCCTTCGTCGGCCTGGGAGCGCCGCACTGGGACATGCGCGCCCGGGGCATGCTGATAGGCCTGACGCGGGGCAGTGGCAGGGCCCAGATCACCCGGGCAACTCTGGAGTCGATAGCCTATCAGGTAGCGGATGTCGTGGAGGCAATGCTGGACGACTCGGGCCTGCCGCTGGTGGAGCTACGTGCAGACGGCGGGGCTGCCGGTAACGATTTCCTGATGCAGTTCCAGGCCGATATCACGGGCGCGCGGGTATCGCGCCCCGCAATGCTGGAATCCACTGCGCTGGGAGCGGCATACCTGGCCGGCCTGGCCACCGGGTTCTGGCAGTCCCGCCAGGAGATAGAGTCGCTTCACAGGGCCGGCTATAGCACCTTCGTCCCGCGGCTGGATGCAGCGCAGCGGCGGCCCCTGCGGCTGGGCTGGGGAAGAGCAGTAGAGCGCGCCAGGGGCTGGCTTGTTGAGGAGGAATAGAGTACATTGTCTGGCCAAGAGGAGGGATCAGCTATGACAGACGCCAGGTGAGCCTCCCGGGATTCACGCAGGAATGATCGCCACGGAATCATCCGGGGCGAGAGAAGGAGGATCCAGCTATGAAAATCACCAAGGTCCAAATCTACGACATTCTGCCCGTCAACCGCAGCAAGGGCTGGCCAGCAACACAGAATCCAGTGGTCATCAGGATAGTCACGGACGAGGGCATATACGGGGCCGGCGAGGTCTCCCTGGCCTACGGCGCCGGAGCCAAAGCGGCGGTAGGCATACTCAAGGACTATGCATCCGCTTACCTCATTGGCGCTGACCCGATGCGCATCGAGTTCATGTGGGAAATCCTGTACCGGAGGACTTTCTGGGGGCAGGGGGGCGGCCCGGTTATCTACGGCGGAATAAGCGCCATCGACGAGGCCCTCTGGGATATCAAAGGCAAAGCCCTGGGAGTGCCCGTCTATGAGCTGATGGGCGGCAAGATGTGGGACAGGATTCACCTCTACGCCAACGGCTGGTACGTCGGAAGAACCCTGGTCAATCCTGAAGAATACGCCGAAGCCGCTCTGGAAGTGGTGGCCGACGGGTACAATGCTCTGAAGTTCGATCCGCTGATGGTCACCGCCGACGGCAAGTGGGAATGGGTGCGCCGGGCTATTGATGACCCCAAACGGTTTCGACTCGCCGTGGACAGGGTCAAAGCCGTCAGAGAAGCCGTGGGGCCGGACGTCGATATCCTTATTGAGATGCACGGAAACCTGGGGGTCACCGACGCCATCCGGCTAGGAAGAGAATTCGAACCCTTGAAGCCCTACTTCTATGAAGAACCGGTCGACCCCATGAACGTTGAGTCAATGAAGAAGGTCTCGGAAAACGTCAAGATCCCTATCGCCACCGGAGAGCGTCTCTACACCAGATACGGATTCAGAGCGTTCATAGAGAGACAGGCGCTTGATATCCTTCAACCGGACATCGGACTCACCGGCGGCCTGACCGAGGTCAAGAAGATAGCCAGCTATGCGGACACCTACAACCTTCACGTCCAGCCTCACAACTGCGGAGGCCCCGTTTCCACGGCTGTCAGCGTCCAGTTCGACGCCTGTACGCCTAACTTCATCATTCAGGAATGGTTCCCGTACTGGCAGGACGACCGCTACGAGATAGTCACCGAGGCCCTGGAACCGCAGGCCAAGGGCAGCTTCTTCGAGATTCCCGACAAACCGGGGCTGGGCATAGAGCTGAACGACGAGTACCTCAAGGGGCAGACCTGCATCGAGTTTCCCTAGCAGTTGAGCAGCCGGGAGGCCGCCTGGAAGCGCACCGCGCAGGAGGACATATGACAGACAGGGTCAGGATTGCCGCCGCCCAGATCAACCCCCAGTTCATGAAGAACGAGTACAACCTGAACAAGATCCAGGCCGCCTCCAGGCAGGCAAAGGACAAAGGTGCTGACCTGGTGGTATTTCCAGAGTGCGCCCTGACGGGCTACTCCTTCGATAGCCGCGAGGAGGCCGTGTCCTGTGCCGAGACTGTGCCCGGACCGGCCACCGACAGCGCCGCTTCCTTATGCCAGGAACTGAATCTCTATATTATCTTCGGCCTGCTAGAGGAAGACCGGGGCAAGCTGTTCAACGCCGCTGTGCTGGCCGGGCCCCAGGGCCTCGCCTGGAAATACCGGAAGAACCATGTGCCCTTCCAGGGGGTAGACCGTTTCGTTGACCGCGGCGATGGGCCCTTCCGTGTGTACCAGGTCCCCATAGGCAACATAGGCATACAGATCTGCTACGACATCTTCTTCCCCGAGAGCGCACGGGTCCACGCCCTGCTCGGCGCAGACATAATAACTCTGCCCACCAACTTCGCCACCAAGGGCGTCTGTGACAGGGCGGCCCCCATCATCACCGCCAGGGCCATTGAGAACAAAGTTCACGTCCTCTCCTGCAACCGCGTCGGCGTGGAGGGAGACTACCCGTTTTGCGGGTTGAGCAAGATCGTTGATCCCATGGGCATTACCCTGGCAGAGGCCAGCCCCGACAGAGAGGAAATCATATGCGCCGAGCTAAGCCTGGAGGAATCCCGGCACAAACGCATCACGCACAGACCCGGGGAGTGGGAGATAGACAGGATGAAGGACCGGCGTCCGGAGCTCTACGGCAGGATCGTTCAGGCCTAGTATCCCCTCTTCTTATCCACCACGTTAAGCAGCTTCTTTCCGTCGAGATACCGCCGCAGGTTCTCGCAGAACAGCTCGGTGGCCTGTGCGTTGTAGTCCTCTATGTCACCAGCCACGTGGGGGCTGAAGATTACATTGGTGAAATCCCTCAAGGGACTGTCGGGGGGCAGCGGCTCCGTGGCAAACACGTCCAGGCCTGCCCCGGCAATCCACTCCTCCCTGAGCGCCCGGACAAGCGCCTCCTCATCCACGATGGCTCCCCTGGCTATGTTAATCAGATAGGCAGTCGGCTTCATGGCCCTGAGCTCTTCCTCTCCAATCAGACCCCTGGTCTCGGAGGTGAGGGGCACCGCGACCACCACGAAATCGCTCTGGGAAAGCAGCTCCGGCAACTGCTCCCGCGGCAGTACCTTGTCCACATTCCTGGCCCGCGTCACTTTCCTCGCTGACCTGTGGGTGGCCAGCACCCTCATGCCAAAAGCCTGGCACACCCGCGCCAGCTCCCGCCCGATGCGGCCAAGCCCCACTATACCAACCGTCTTGGAGCGCAATACACCCACCGGAAACCACTTCCATCTGCCGCTTTGCTTCTGGTGGAAACTGCGTGGCACCTGTTTCACGAACATCAGCATCAGCATGAGGACGAATTCGCCAATCGTGGTCTCGTGACAGCCGCTCATGCAGGTCATGGTCACCCGGCTGTTGCGGAAGTCGTCATCCAGGGCTCTGTCCACCCCGGTGGAGTACATCTGAACCCAGTTCAGTCTGGGAGCCCGGGCGATAAGGTCTGGCGGGAACTTCAGCGCGTAGATGACCTCCGCTCCGGCCAGCAGGGCATCAAGTTCCTCTCTGCGGGAGAAATCTCCCCTGCGCTCGGCACGAGCCAGGTCTGAGACATCCACCACCTCTACCCTGGGGCTGACGCCGCGAATCATGCGCAGGCTTTCGTCACCTACCGCGTTGGCGACGAGCACCTTCACCGATTCCGCCACCATGCTCCTATTCCAGCTCTCTGCCGATGCTGAATGCCCTGGCTATACTCTCCACCGCCAGGTACTGCTTATCCGGGGCCTCGGCGTAGCCAAGGGGCTTGACCTTGCTCACCTCCGGCTTCCCATCGGTGAGGCAGTTCTCCGAGACATAAGTCTCCTCAATCCTGCCCACAACAAGGGCGTGGCTTCCCAGGTCCAGGATATGCACCACCCTGCACTCCAGGTTGACCGGGCATTGCTCAATGAGCGGGGCATGGCCCAGCTTGCCGTAGAACACTTTGAAGCCGCAGACCGCCACCTTATCGACATCGGCCCCCGACACCAGACCGCAGTAGTCTACCTCCCTCACCATATCGGTGGAGGCGACGTTGACGGAGAAAACGAAGTTCTGCTTGATGCCTTTGTAGCTGTGACGGCGATGCCTCAAGGCCACGGAGATCATTGGCGGCTCGCCATTGGCGATGCCGCCCCAGGCGACGGTGGTGAAACTCGGTTTGCCATCGACATCCGCCCCCACCAGAAACGCCGGCAAAGGGTAAGCCCACGTCGATGGCCCCAGTGCTACCTTGTTCATAAACTTCCCTCCTCTGGATTCGAGCCAACTAGAGCCAGGCATGGGACAGGCGGTCGATCTTCTTGGTCGAGCCGTCAAAGGGGATGCCGCCCAGCTTCTTCACTATGTTCTTGGAGTGCTCTATGTTGTGGTCACGGTAGATAGCCACTTTCTCAATCACAGGAGACCCTCCGCCATGAAGATAGTCCACCAGCTTGTGGCCACCCCAGGCGGATGCCATCATATCCTGGAACAGACGGAAGGCGCGGTGCTGGTGCTCCGCCGGGACATCGGGGTTGCGCATGATGTACTTGTGCAGGTAGGGCCCCGTTTTCTCGTCATAGAAGTCCTCCTCCGGCGGCAGGGTGGCCACCAGCCCGCCGGCGATGGCGGCCAGGGCCTCGAACTCGTCATAGATGCCTTCTCCAGCGAGCATACGCCCGGCGTTACAGTAGTTTGAATCAGGTATGCGGGTGCCGGAGTCAGCCCTGGTGGAGTTCACCGCTGCGGCGATGCCGGCCGCGTAGATAAGGTCAACCACCTGAATCATGTCAGCCAGCTTGTGCCGCACATGCTGGGCCCGCTGGATCCCGTTATACTCCGCCGCCAGCGCTGTGGCCCCGGTGAATATCTCGGAGACAGCGGCCTTGCACCCGGTGTAGCTGTGCCGGTGGTACAGGGCGAAGAGCAGCGCCAGCTTACCGGCAAGCTCGGTCTCGCCGCAGAGGAAAACGCGCTCCCACGGCACAAATACATGGTCAAAGACCGTGATCGAGTGCCCTATGCCAAACGTGTTGAACGGCGCGGTGAGCTTCTTCCGCTTGTTGGGCGAATAGGCGGCGTTGATGAGGCTTACCCCTTCCCAGTCAGACGGCAGGGAGAAGGCCACCGCCCAGTCCGGCTCCTCGGCAGTCATATTACGGGTGGGCACCGCCACGATCTCGTCCACATACGTGGAGCATGAGTTATGGGCCTTGGCCCCGTTGACTATGATCCCGTCCTGCTTCTTCTCCACCACTCGCAGATAGAGGTCAGGGTCCTGCTGCTCGTGCGGCCTCCAGGGGCGGTTGCCCTTGGCGTCTGTCTGGGCGCAGTTGAGGGAGAGGTCTTCCTTCTGGACCTTCTTCAGGAAGTTCATGAACCGCTCATTGTAGTTCGTGCCGTACTTCTGATCGGCCTCATAGGTGACGATTGACAGTCCGTTGAGAGCGTCGATGCCCATACAGCGCTGAATGCAGCCACCCACCTCCTGGCAGTAGAGGCGTGTCATCTTTTGCTTGTTGAGCAGGTCCTCCACGCTCTGGTGAATGTGGGTGAAGCGGTTGACCTTCTCCCCGGTGAGATGAGAAGTGGCCACTCCAGCCTCTTCGAACTCGGGGTCGAGGGCGAAGTCATACGTTGCCGCCATAACATTGACCCCGCCGATGAGCCTGGGGTCAAAGCGGTCCGTAAGCTTGCCGGACATATACACGTTGGGCTTGAGCTTGGCAATCCTTTCCCTGAACTGGTCGCCAGTTATCATTTCTTTCTTCCCTCCTCTATAGCTTCGTTCAACGGCAGTGTCAAGTAATCGAGGCGTCTATTGTACACCATAGGACTCGCTCTGGAATAGCTGAGAGCAGGGGGAACGCGAATCCGTGAAGGCACTGAAGACAATCGTAGAACAGGCACGGAGGCAAGATTGGGCGCATAGAGCGGGGTACGTGCCGGATGAGCAGCATGTCGCCTGCTGTCAGCGGGCCTTGACAATCCCGCTGGCGGGCATTACACTCAGATTGATAGGACATAAGTCAATGCACGTCCACCCGGAGGAAGTGAGGAGATGTAGTAAGGGCGCAGGAGTCGCTCTGCCTGGCACAGCGATTTTCGACGCCTCTTGTTTTATTATTCAGCTTCATTTGACCACCAGTTGACAGTTCTCAGAAGGGGGGTGTAGAGAAATGCCCAAGGTTACCGACAGACCACCGGCGGAAGCGCCAACGGCGATCCAGAGGATATTTGCCAAGCCGCTTCCCCAGATCCTGGATGAAATGGAGGAGAGTATCAGGGCTGCATCAGATACGTTTCAGAGGACCGCCGAACAGGCATCCAGGGAAACAGCAGAGGCCAGCGCCAGGGCATCCAACGCAGCCAGAGAGGCCGCTGAGACGTCAACCATGGCATCGCACATGGCAGCCGACCGGGCAGAAGACGCCAGCACCGCAGCCAGACAGGCTGCCGAATCAGCCTCTCAATCGGCTACACAGGCTGTCCACAGAGCCGAGGAGATCGCCAGGGATGCCAAGTCCACCGCTGCAGAAGCGGTCACCAAGGCTGACCTGGCCCTGAAGAAAGCCGAGGAGACCATACCCGCGAGGACGGTCCTGGCGGTCATCATACTGGCTATCCTCGCCTCCGTTATGGGCGCCGTAGCCATCAGCGTGGGCCTGAGCGCCATAGCAGCCTGAGCGGAGAATCAGGCCTGTCCGGCCGGACTCGAACCGGCGCCAGACCCTCACCCCATTTGTGCCTTGCATATCAAACGGGCCTGATGCTAGCATTGACGGTTTGCCCGTGCATCTGAAATCAAGATTCCCCAGAATCTTCTACGGCTGGTGGATCGTCGCCGCGTCCTTCTTCATTGCCATGTACGTCGGCGGGGTGGTCTTCTACGGGTTCACCGCCGTCTTCGATCCCATAGCCAGCGAGTTCAGCTGGAGCTACACGCAGATATCGTTCGCCGCCTCCCTGCGGGGCCTGGAGATGGGCATTTTCGCCCCGGTCATTGGAATACTCGTCGACCGCTGGGGGCCGAGAAGGTTGATATTCGGCGGGGCGGTGCTCACCGCCCTCGGCCTGATGCTCCTCAGCCGGACCAGCTCCCTGGTCATGTTCTACGCAGCGTTCCTCCTCATAGCCCTGGGAATGAGCAACTGTACCACGACGGTGCTGATGACGGCCGTGGCCAACTGGTTTCGCCAGAAGGTGGGGACGGCCATCGGCATTGCCGTTTCCGGTTTTGGCTTCGGCGGCCTGCTAGTCCCGGTGATGGTGAGATTCATCGAGCTGTATCAGTGGCGCTCCACAATGGTCATCCTGGCCCTGGGGATGCTGGGCATAGTGCTGCCGCTGTCGCTCTTGTTTCGACACCGGCCCGAGCAGTACGGTGACTTGCCCGACGGTAGAGCGGCAGACGGGCTGACTTTCGATAACGGCTCGGCGGCACCGCCGGTGGCCGAGGCGAATGTCAGGGCAAAGCAGGCCCTCAGGAGCCACACCTTCTGGCACATAGCAGTCCCTTTCACCTACCATGTGATGGCGGTGACTTCGATAGTCACACACGTGATGCCCTACCTCAGCAGCATCGGAATCGCCAGGTCGAGGTCCAGCCTGGTAGCCACCGGTATCCCTGTGATGAGCGTAGCCGGCCGGCTGGGCCTGGGTTCACTTGGAGACAGACTTGACAGGAGGCTGGTGGCGGCATGCGCCTATGCCCTGATGGGCCTCGGCGCCCTCTGCTTCGCCTGTGCTCCCGGCGGAGGCACCTGGCTACTGGTGCCCTTCCTCGTTCTTTTCGGCATTGGCTACGGCGGCAACAATGCGCTGAGGCCATCTCTCACCAGGGAGTACTTCGGCAGAGCCAGCTTCGGAGCCGTCTTCGGCTTGATTATCGGCATCAACATGCTGGGGGGCTTCATCGGCCCGCCGGCAGCCGGCTGGGTATTCGACACCTGGGGCAGCTACCAGAGCATGTGGTTGGTCCTCGCCGGCCTTGCCGCTGTCGCTATGGTCACCATCCTAACAACTCCGTCAGCTGGCTCCGGAGCCCGGCCATCGGGTACGGATTGACCCCGGAACTCAGAAATAGTATCTTGTGGAGAGGCTCAGGACGGTCTCTTCCAGGTGACCGGCACCGAGGAGTCCCGGGGCGACGCCGATGGAGACTACCTGCTGACACCCTTCGACTCCCTGATGGCCCTGAAGATGGGCGAGGGTTCGCTGCCCATGGACCCGGTCCTAGATATCGATGGCGACGGCCAGGTTACCGCCGAGGACGCCCGCCTCATCCTGAGCTGGGCAGTCAACCCCGCGCAATAGCGCTCCCTCCGGCTCTGCCTCCCTTCTTTTCATTGCCGGGGTCCAGTCCTCATCCTGTCATTGCGAGGCACCATACCGAAGCAATCTCAGCAAGAAAGCCCCGCCTCAACCCCCACAAAGATGGCCAAACCTATTGACAACTGGGACGGACGGGGCTTACTATAGTACCAGGAGTCATGGGCATACGATAGTGCCCTGTTTTGCGTTGGCCTCAGTGGGGTCGGCGCTCGCCCACAGGAGGGTGATATCATGAAAGCATTACGTTGTTTCTCGGTAGCGGTGATCCTGGCCCTGCTTGTGGGACTGGCGGGCGCAGTGCCCGCAGGTGCGGACCCTCCCGGCGACCCCGTGCCGCCATCGTGTAACGGTTCGGACGCGACCATTTTCGTGGACGATGCCACGGACACGCTCTGGGTGAAGGTTGGCTCCACCTGGACTGGCACCCCCTACACCTCCCCTGGTCCCATCAGCGGCACCCCTGGAAACGATGTGATTTTTGGCAGTAACGATGCCGACACCATCAATGGCAACGGCGGCCACGACATCATCTGCGGCGGCTATGGGAATGATAACATCACTACCACATGGGGCGATGACTTCGTCAGAGGTGGTCACGGCGACGACACCATACACGCAGGCACCGGCGCTGACTATATCGAGGGCGCCTGGGAAGACGATACTATCTATGGCGAGGGCGGTGACGACACGATATACGGTGGTGAGGGGGATGACACAATTGATGGGGGAAATGGCAACGACTACATTGAGGGAGGCGACGGGGACGATACGATCAACGGTGGCACGACCGGGGCAGACACCATCTACGGCGATGCCGGCGACGACGTGATCCACGCCGGGGGTGACGCAGATATCGTATACGGCGGCGGCGACGACGACGAGATCTACGGCGACGCCGGTAGCGATGTAATCTACGGCGGCAACGGTGACGACACTATCTACGGCAGCAACGGCGGGGACACCATCTACGGCGAGGGTGGTGAGGACTACATCGACGGCGGAAGCGTCACAGATTACATCTACGGCGGAGACTGCAACGACGAGATCCACGGCGGCACCGAGGGCGACTTCCTTTACGGTGACGGCGGCAATGACGTTGTCTACGGCGATCACGGCTGGGACCTCCTGTACGGCGGCGCG
>Ga0315537_1000672_pt1 | contig 27157 bp, 22 predicted proteins | sample SalMarSW160270MG_FD_203091 | JGI IMG/M metagenome (GOLD analysis project Ga0315537, IMG submission 203091) | Salt marsh sediment microbial communities from the Plum Island Ecosystem LTER, Massachusetts, United States - Salt Marsh Sediment SW1602-70 ...
GGAATAGATAATCGGCAAATCCGGCTCCTTGCGAGGGCTGGACAGCTCATCGGCTCCGGGCTTTCTCAAAAGCAAATCGCCGTATATTTCCTGCTCGCTAAGTTCCATTCCCGGCGGATGCCCCTGCAGGACAGCAGTCAATCCTTCCTGGTACGAACCGCCCGCTACGGTCACCTGAAACATTCGTCCTGTATGACAGCCAATCATCTCTAAACAAATCTCCTTAAAAAGAATTTGTATTGAGGTTAGTTGTTTTTAATTTCCCTTAAATGAGTAAACGTATAATCACTCGCTTCTTGATATAGTTGTTTATTGAAAAGTTCTACAGCTTTCCTGCAATCTGAAGTTGAGATTTCATACCATTTCCCAAAGCCAACTTTAATAATCAGTTTTCTTGACTCCCATTTCGCACCGGAGGTGAATTTCCCAACAGTAGCAACCGCCGCTCCGATATAATCATCTATTGCTTTTGCGGAGACACTATCATCAAAACTTCCAGAAGTCATTATAATATCAATAGTACCTTTTTCATTTATTAGTGTGTTACAGTAGGTTTTATATCCTGCGAGATTCATGTTGTCTTCCATCCGCTTCTCGTCCATATTTACTGCTTGAATCTCGCTTTGAGACCATCGGTTTTTATATGTCTCTTCTCTGACCTTGTGTTTCTCTTCGCGTTTTTTCAGATGTTCTTTTCTTTGAGTATCTCTTTCCTTGTCAGTAATATCATCGAGTTTCGCTGTTCGCATCTCAAGCAGTTTGTCAATCACATCGACGGTTTTAGTCGCACCATCTGATTCGGCGACTTGCCTGATAAACTGCAGCTGTGTCTTGGTTGTCTTGAGCGACGCCCTTGCCAAGCTGATTCTCTTTTCAGGCTCAAGGTTTGCCCAATTCTTGGCTTCACTATCCACTGCCCGGATAATCTCAGGCCACGCCTGCTTCAGGCTTTCCTGTGACGAATTTGGGTCTATCGCATTTTCTTGTCCTTGCTTAATCCCTTCAGTGCGCATCACGGGTTTATCTGCTATTGACTCGTTATCATCGGCCGTTTCAGCCGCCACAACCGACAACACACAGGCCAAGAATATCACACCACAAATCGCTAAAAATCTCGTCTTTTCCACAATATTCCCTCCGAATTATGTTAGATATTTGCGAATAGCCTTCATTCACATACGCCTATTATAGAATCTTTAACCCATTACAGTCGAGTCGGAGTTTGGAAGTATACACTATTTGTGGAAAATTTCAAACCTTTCCCAGAAATCGGGGAAGGACTTGGCCACACAGCCGGGATTTTCGATCTGCTGATTACCGGTGACCAACCCAGCCGCGGCGAAGCTCATTGCTATTCTGTGGTCATTGTGCGGGTCAATAATCGCGCCGTGCGCTTCGCGATTTCCCTCTATTATCAGCGAAGTTTCGTCGCACCGGGCGTCAACTCCCATCTTTTGCAGCTCCGAGGCCATCACCGCAAGTCTGTCGCACTCCTTATGGCGCAGATGCCCGATGTTTGCCAGCCGGCTCGTGCCCTCTGCAAAAGCACAAGCTATCGCCGCAGGCGGAACCAAATCGGGTATGTCACTCATGTCACGCTCGATTGATTTTAGTATATCGCCTTCGACAGTTACCCTGTCAGCCTCTGTTTTTATCCGGCAACCCATTTGCTTCATCAGCTCTACAAAAGCCCGGTCTCCCTGCTTCGTATCGGCCCGCAGGTTTGTTACGGTGACACTGCTGCCTGATATAGCCGCCGCGAGGAAAAAGAACGATGCACTGCTGTAGTCGCCTTCGATTTTTATTGTACGGCCTTTGTACCTGCCGTTAGGTATCACAAATTTTTTGTAGTTACTGTTATCAGTCAGTATTGCGAACTCCGCGGCCATCTGGATTGTTATATCCACATATGGCTTTTCAGTGAGTTCGTCGATGCAGATAATCGTAACCGGTGTTTCGGCGTAAGGCGCCGATACAATTAATGAGCTGAAATACTGCGAACATTCCCTGCCGCTCATTTGGCACTTACCGCCTTTGATACCGCCGCCGTGTATTTTGATAGGGGGGTAACCTTCTTTTTCAAGATATTCTATACCGGCACCCAATTGTCTAAGCCCGTTGACGACCTCCGCAATCGGCCTTTCTTTAATTCTTGCAGAGCCCGTAAGCACCACGGGCTTATCGCAAAGACAAGTTGCGCTGGTCAGAAAGTTCATACCAACGCCGGATTCGCCCACGTTAAGCTCATCTGATACAGGCCTGTACCTTCCGCCGCTGCCTTCGATAATGATTTGGTTATCCCCCGGCTCAACAGGTACGCCAAGACCTTTAAGACAGCCAATCACGTTAAGCTGGTCCTGGCCGAGCAGTGGTTTTTCTATCGTTGTTCGGCCCTGTGCGAGTGAGCCTATAATCAGGGCACGCAGCGTATGTGCCTTCGAAGGCGGCGCTTCTACGGATACCCTGAGATTTCGTAGTTTCGCTATGCTTTGCATAATCTTCAGTCAGACCGTGATTTCCAAAACAGCAATATTTACCAGAAACAGGAGGTGTTTGGAAGGATATTTTCGATGCCGTTCGATGGGCGGGTTATTTGATTTGCAGTGCCAGTGCACTTACGTCGTTCATATTGATTAGGCCGTCGTCGTTGATATCGCCGATAAGATAATCGTTGGACCCTTTTGCGAATCGGGTCATGTTCTTCAGCAGAACAACGATGTCCTCTTTATTTACCTTGCCGTCTCCGTTAAGGTCCTGCGATGCCGTGCCGTTTTGTGGATTTGCTTCGGTCACTCTCCATGCGATACCGTATTTTTCCGCCTGCTTGCTTTGCGAACCTGTTTCGTCTGCAAACGAAACGATTATTTCATAATCGCTGTAGTTGGCGTTGGCCGTAAAGTAAATATGCTCGACGTTGTCTGTCTTGCTGTCGCTGTAATCCAGCAGAATATCTTCCCGCTGACCGTCCTTGTCGTAGGCCCACAGCTCAAGTTGAATGTCGGCATTTTCTTCCGGAACAGGATTGAAAGGATACTGTTTCTGATAATGCCTGTTCCATGCGACGGTGATTGTAATTCTTTTATCGTTAGGTTCATCGATTACGAACCGGTATCTGTTTTCATTTGCCTGCTCCTGCTGGAGCGTGCCAAGGTCCCAGCCTTCGACGGGAACCTCACCGGGCTGATAGCGCCCTGCCGCAAGCGTATTATATGCACCGAACGCATCGAGCACTCCCGCTCCGTGCATAAAATCGAGGGGCGCCTCATGGTCATCGTCTTTGCTCAGCTTACCCTTGTGCCAGTAGGGCAGTTTCGCCGCCGTGTTCATCAGTATGGCTTTGATAACACAGTTCCAGCTGTTGTCGGTCAAAACATCTTCTAAGCTGTCATCGGCTTTTGCCTTTTGAATCAGCAGTGCCGCCGTCCCCGCCACGACCGGTGTTGCAAAGCTCGAATAGTTGCCGCTTTGCCGGTACTGGTTCGGTTCGTTAGCTGTCGCCACAAGGTAGTTGCCCGGCGCTACGATATCCGGCTTGCAGCGGTTGTCTTCGGTAGGGCCGCAGGTCGAGTTCTCCGGCTGGGCCGGCGAAAACCCACCGGCGGTTTTTGCCTGAACGACACCGACCGCAATGATGTTTGACCCGGCAGCCGGATAAAGCGGAAGGTCATACGCATCAGAGCCGTTACCTATCCCCGCCACCACCACCGTGCCGTACTGTTCCGCCATCGCTTCGATGCCGCGGGTCCACCAGTCGTCAAATACACTGCCGATACTAACCGAAATAACATCAGCCTGGGGCTCGACGTTGTTAAAGACCTGGTTCTTCAGAAAATACCAGAACTCGAAGACCTGTGCATTTGCATCATAAGTCAGACCCTGGTAATCAAGTGTCGATTGCCCGTGAACGTCTGAGTCTTTCCCAAAGAGAATCGAGCAGATAGCTGTCGAATGTTCGGAAATATCCGCAGGCAGTTCCGGGTCGTTGTACAAAGCGAAATTCATACCGGCGAAACAATGATGTGTCAGGTCCGGCCTATAGTCGTTCTGCGGTCTGCCGTCAATGTATGTAATACTTCGGCATACCAGTGCAACTGTAGTGCCTTGCCCTGTTAGATTCGGCTCCTGCTGCCTGAGCAGATTTATCCCGGTGCAATCGAACCCTTCAGGCTGGACGGGAACCGCAGCCGCTACTGCGGCAAGCAGTAAAAAAATCGAAGAAACGCAAAATCCGGTTCTGTACCGGCAAGAGTCCACTATCCCGTCACTCCTCTAACCGCTTGAAAATCCTTATTCTAAACCTGCCTTGCAGGCGCATAGAGGGCTTTTACTCAAATAACCATACAGCCTTACATATTATACTATATAAACTGTTGATTCTCAAGCCGATTCAGGGCGATTGTGGTTCACAAATCCCGAATCCGCCTGCCAAAGCGGGTTTTATGAGACCTTAAATCTTTTGCAAAACTGTCCTTACAGACCTTGCCTGCCGCCGTCAAGGCTGCTATACTCTGCCGCTGTGCCCATCCGGATTTGTATGAACTGGTGAGAATATGACAACGATACTGGACCAGAAACAGATTAGCCGGGCAATTGACGAGATAGCCGCACGTGTAGTCAAAGACCTTTCTCCTGATGATAGTGTTGCCGCCGTAGGGATAAGAAGCCGAGGCGAAATAATTGCCCAGAGACTTGCCGAAAAGCTCAGTGCTCTGCTCGGGAAAGATGTCCCCTGCGGCACGCTCGACATAACCCTCTATCGCGACGACCTGAATTCACCCTCACAGACAACTCAGCCGCAGGTCCGCACCACCGAAATCGGTTTCGACATCGACGAGCGGGTAATCATTCTTGTCGATGACGTTTTATATACCGGCCGCTCGACTCGCTCGGCGCTTGATGCGCTTGTTGACCTCGGAAGGCCCCGGTGCATAAAGCTCGCCGTTCTTGTGGAACGAGCCGGAAGAGAGCTTCCGATACAGGCTGATTACATCGGGTTCAAAGCTGATGTCCAAATCGGCAAAGTCGTTCAGGTAAACCTGGTGGAGTCGGACGGCAGAGACGAAGTGACAATCGAATAAAATCGGAATAACGAACTTCGAGTATCCAGTATCGAGCATCGAGTATTATGGCACTCAAACGCAAAGTAAAGCAGTTTGACTGGCAGTCCAAACATCTGCTCGGACTGCGTGACCTATCAGCCGAGCACATCAGTTTTATTCTCGATACCGCCGAAGGCTTCGAACAAATCAGCACAAGGTCGGTGAAAAAAGCCCCGCCTTTACGCGGCAGGGTTGTTGTGAATCTTTTCTTCGAGGACAGCACAAGGACCCGCAACAGTTTTGCCCTCGCTGCCAGCCGGCTCAGCGCCGACGTAATAGAATTCACCCAAAAAACCAGTTCCGTCAGTAAGGGAGAGACCCTGCTTGATACCGCCCGCAATCTCGAATCGATGGGGGTGGACATCGTGGTAATCCGCCACGGTGCGGCGGGGGCCCCAAAGCTGCTCAGCAGAAGCATAAACGCCTGCGTCGTCAACGCCGGCGACGGCTATTGCGAGCACCCGACGCAGGGTCTGCTCGATGTGTATACTATCCGAAAGCGAAGAGGAACGCTTGAAGGACTCAAAATAGCAATCGTAGGTGACATTGCGCATTCACGCGTAGCACGAAGCGATATGTGGGCCATGACAAAGCTCGGAGCGGAAGTAACATTCGTTGCGCCGCCGACGTTGATGCCGGCCGAAGTTGAAAAACTGCCCGTCAAGATCAGTTATTCTCTCGATGAAGTCATCGACAAGGTCGATGTTGTCAATATGCTGCGCATTCAGTTCGAACGGTTGGGCGGAAACCCGTTCCCTTCGGTCCGTGAGTATTCACATTACTTCGGCCTGACTGTAGAACGAATGAAAAGGGCCAAGCCGGATATCCTGGTCATGCACCCAGGTCCCATCAACAGGGGCCTTGAGATGGAAAGCGAAGTCGCCGACGGCCGAAACAGCGTCATACTCGACCAGGTCAGGAACGGTTTGGCTGTAAGAATGGCAGTACTGTTTTTGGTGAATCAGGCTGCGGCAAAACAAAAAATATAAGTTTTTGGTTATCGAACGTGAGTAGCGAAATACTGATTAAGAATGGCCGTGTGATAGACCCGGCGAACAGCCGGGACGAGAAATGCGATGTGCTCATCAGCGACGGCAAAATCGCCGAGGTTGGGCGCATTGACAAAAATGCCGATACGATAATTGACGCCGCCGGCAAGCTGGTTACACCAGGCCTGATTGACATACACGTCCATTTTCGTGAGCCCGGCGATGAAGAGGAAGAGACTATCGCCAGCGGTTCGGCTGCTGCGGTAGCGGCCGGTTACACTTCCGTCGTGTGTATGCCTAACACGAATCCCCCCATTCAAAGCGAAACCGACGTCGAGTACATCCACCGCAAGGGCCGCCAGGCCCGCAAGACCCACGTTTATACAATGGGCAGTATTACCAGGAACAGGGAGGGAGTCGAGCTTGCCGAGATGGGCTTTATGACCGAGGCCGGCGCAGTCGGCTTCACCGACGACGGCAGCGGTGTCCAGGACCCGGCGGTTATGTTACGGGCCTTGAAATACGCCGCGATGTTCAACACGTTTATCGCCCAGCACTGCCAGGACGACAGCTTTGCCCGTGACGGTGTAATGAACGCCGGTTACAATTCAACGGTACTGGGCCTGCCCGGTATCGACCCGCTCGCCGAAGAAGCGATGCTCTGGCGCGATATCCAGCTCGTTAAGAAAACCAAAGTCCGCTATCACGCCCAGCATATTTCCACCGCGGGCTCCGTGGAGCTGATAAGGCAGGCGAAAAAAATGTCACTTCCAATTACCTGCGAAGTAACCCCGCACCATTTACTTTTTACTGACGACTGTTGTGCCGATTACGATACGAACTACAAGGTGAATCCACCTCTTCGCACAGCAGCCGATGTCGAAGCTCTCAGGCAGGCTGTTCGGGAGGGCCTGGTCGATGCACTTGTCTCGGACCACGCCCCGCACCTGCAGAGTGAAAAGGAGCTTGAGTTTTTGGCTGCACCCTTTGGAATCGCCTCGCTCGAATGCACTCTTGGTCTTTACGTCAAGGCACTTATCGAGCCGAAGATTATCGACTGGCCCGGACTTCTGCGTCTTTTAACGGTGAATCCGGCCCGCATAATCGGCGTCGATAAAGGCACCCTCAGCCCGGGTAAACAGGCGGATGTGACCATCATCGACCCCGGCGCACAGTACACGGTGGACACAGCCGCTTTCTACTCAAAAAGCCGTAACTGCCCCTACCAGGGCTGGAAACTAAAGGCCAAAGCCGAAATGACCATCGTCGGAGGGGAAATCCGTTTTGGGGCCTGATTTACGCCGTCTCGAATCGTCCGGTCGCCCTCTTGTGTAGAGCCATGATAATGTTGGACTTATGTCACCGTGTGTTGCATAATGTTATTTCAACGGTTGATTATTTGGCGATAGCTGCTATACTATCCGGGTCTTGCTTCATCAAAAAAGAGATGTCTGATGTATATTATTGACGGCTATAATCTTCTTTGGTCCGTCCATAAAATTACTGTACATTCGGAGGAGATGTTAGAGCCACACTTATGCCGACTCGTAGGCAGGTACCTGCGGATAATCGGCAGTGAGGGGCAGATAGTTTTTGACGGGATTGGTCCGCCGGACAAGACGCCGTTTAATTATGTGCCCGGTGTCGAGGTTATATTTTCCGGCAGCGGAACCGACGCCGATAGTTTTATCGAAGCTAAAATAAAGGCTGATACCGCTCCCAAGAGGCTTGTTGTTGTAAGCAGCGACAGGCGTATTCGTAGTGCAGCCAGAGCTCGAAAGGCTGCCGCCGTCAAGTCCGAGCAGTTCTGGCGCGATGCGGTAAAGTTGTTGAGCAAGCAGATCAAAAAGCAGGAGCCGGTCGAGAAAAGGCAAGGTCTTGACCAGGCACAGACTAAACAATGGCTGAAGTACTTTGGGTTTGACCAGTAACCCGGGTCGAGTACTCGGGCTCGTTACTGATTTTGGCGAGGTTTTGGGTTGATGTCAAAAGACAAGAAAACAAACCACTCGGGTAAACGAGCGGCAGGTGCGGCTAATGGCAAAGCTGAATCTGCTCGCGCCGGCAGCGGCGTTGCCGCCGAACTCAATGAGTACTACAGGGCGGTATTTGATAAAGTTTCTGAAGGGGTAGCTGTATCAGACACTGAAACCAAACGACATATTTATGTCAACCCTGTTTTATGCCGGATGCTCGGCTACAGCCGTGATGAATTTATCGGATTGTCAGTAACCGACATTCACCCCAAACATGAACAGCCGTTCCTGCTGTCGGGGTTTGAAGCCATGGCTCGCGGGGAAATTACATACGCTGCCGACATTTCCTGTTTGGCAAAAGACGGGCAAATCATTCATACCGACATAAATTCCACCAGGATGTATATCGACGGCAAATGCCTGCTCGTAGCTTTTTTCACGGATATTGCCAAGCTAAAAGCCGCACAGCACGTTCTCAGTAACAGCGAAAAACATCTGAAGCTGATTCTCGACCAGTCATTCGATGGAATTAATGTTTGTGAATATGATATTGCAACCGACACACGCCGCCTGGTAATGTGCAATGACAGATATGCGCAAATGGCCGGACGAAGCCGGGAAGAGCTGATGGCCCTGGATAATTTAAATGACATCGAAGTGGTCCACGGCTCCGAAGATGACCGCAGAAAATACCTGCAATCAATAAAGGATACGAAACCCTGCCGCGGCCGGTCTTCCTGGATTAGGCCGGACGGTAAGGAGAACTATTATGACTGGATGGCCAAACCTGTTAAAATCGTCGACCGCTATTACATAGTAGGAATTGACAGGGATGTCACTGAATATATAAAAGCTGAAGAAGAACTAAAAAAAACCGAGGTCAAATACCAGACACTCATCGAGCAGATTCCAGCCATAACTTACACGGCCGCTATCGACGAAACTTCAACGACACTGTATGTCAGTCCTCAGGTTGAGAGTATTCTTGGTCTTACACAAGCCGAATATAAACGAGACCCGGACCTCTGGGTCAAAAAACTGCACCACGAAGACCGAGACCGTGTTTTTAAAAACCTGAAGAAAACTCACTCGACAGGTGAGTCTTTCCGTTGCGAATACCGGATGCTCAGTGCGGACGGCAGAATAGTCTGGATTCGCGACGAGGCTGCTATAATAAAAGACAATAACGGCAGGGAAGCTTTCCTTCAGGGCGTTATGTATGACATCACCGAGCTCAAACAGGCCGAGCAGGCCCTGCGACGCATCGAAGAAAGCCTGCGTAAGAGTAAAGACGAGCTGGAAGAACGGGTCGGGCAGCGTACCACCGACCTCGAACAGGTAAATAAAAGACTTTGCGCGGAAATCAGAACCAGAAAACAGGCCCAGACCAAGCTGCTTATATATCAGAACCAGCTCCGTTCACTGGCCTCGGAATTATCGCTCGCTGAAGAGAGAACAAGAAGGCAGATTGCTACTAATGTACATGACCATATCGGGCAGAATCTTGCTATGGCCAAAATGAAGCTTCAATCGCTGGTTGAGTCGGTGCAAACCGCTCATGACAGAATTACGGTCAACGAAATCAGGGACATTGTTGCCGGGGCTATTGAGAGCACGCGCACCCTGACCTTCGAAATCAGTCCTCCTGTACTTTACGAGCTGGGCTTCGATGCCGCCGTTGAGTGGCTGCTCAGAAAAGCCCGCAAGCAGCAGCATTTGAAAACTGATTTCCAAACCGACGGCCAAAAAAAGCCCCTCGATGAAACCGTCTGTGTTTTCCTCTTCCAGGCGGTCAGGGAACTGCTTATAAACGTCGCAAAACATGCCGGGGCAAAGAACGTTATGGTATCGGTTCGCAGGCTCAGCGGCCATATACAGGTCAGCGTTGCCGATGACGGCGTGGGGTTCAACACGAAAAAACTGGAATCTCTACAGCCCAATCCCGCGGGATTTGGCTTGTTTAGTATTCGAGAAAGGTTAAGCTATATAGGTGGGAAACTCAGGATACACTCGGCGCCGAGGAAAGGAGCTGAAATTATTATAACCGCTCCCTTGGCCGGACAAGAGCAGTATACCGGAGGCAAAACAAATGAGCATAAAAATTATACTGGCCGACGACCATAAAATTACCCGTCAGGGGCTGCATTCTCTGATTGACGAAAATGACGACATGGAGGTCGCAGCCGAGGCTGAAAACGGCCGCGGTGCCGTCGAGCTTGCCAGGCAATTGAAACCCGATGTAATTATTATGGATGTGAGTATGCCGGACCTCAACGGTGTTGAAGCCACCCGGCAGATAATTCAGGATAATCCCAGCGTGCGGGTAATCGCATTGTCTATGCATTCGGACACACTGTTCGTCTCCGAAATGCTGAAAAGCGGCGCCAGCGGTTACCTGCTCAAAGACTGTGCCTTTCAGGAGCTCGAACAGGCTATCCGTACCGTGATTGAAGGAAAGGCATACCTCAGCCCGTCAATATCGGGTGTTGTGGTCGAAGATTACTTACACCGACTCAGTAAAGCTGAGACGTCTACTTCTGAAGTCCTGACCGACCGCGAAAGGGAAGTCCTGCAGTTGCTCGCAGAAGGCCAGTCCACAAAACAAATCGCCCTAAAACTTCACATCAGCGCAAAGACCGTCGAAACCCACCGACGCCAGGTTATGAACAAACTTGACCTGCACACCGTTGCCGAATTAACCAAGTACGCCATTCGAAAGGGCCTGACCGCACTGGAAACCTGACGGCGGTCACGGCGTTCGATTGACTATTGACTGTCCAGCCCTTTACAGGTACGTTATTAGTTTGTGCTTTTGTCTTGGAGTTAATAGTTGCGCATGGATTTGGTTCTGAAGATTGCCGCCGCCTTAGCCGCCTTGCTCGTGGCGATGAGTGTATTTCCAGGACTGTCCTGGATGCTCAAAATCCGCATTTGTGCCGTTGCCTTGTTAGGTATGATTGTTCTGGGCCTATGGGCCTGGTCTTTAGTAGCCCCGGCAGAGCCCTTTGGCATCGTCTCAATGCCCGGGTTAACCGGTGCTTTAATCCTTATGGTAATGGCCCTGGCAACGGGATTTGTCGCCTATTTTATTACCTGGCCCCATGGGGCATATATGGGCGTAATTGCTGTTCCTGCGGGTATGGCGGTCTGGGCTGTACGTTCCGGCTCGATAGCTAATGCACTTGTCGGTACTGCTGACGCTGCCCAGCGAGCTGATTTCTTCCGGTCATTATTGCCCGAACCGTTCTTCTGGCTCCTTCTCGCGGCCATCGGCCTTGCAGGAGTCTTTCTTGGCCGATTTGTTGTTGCACCGGCTGCGCCGACGCAGATTCATCACAGCAAGCCACTGCTCAGACTGAACAAGCCCGCTAATGCTGTAGTTGCTGTTGGAGTCTCGGCTGTGACAGCCTTTGTTGCCGTGACACTTCTTGCCCAGAATGTCAAATTCCCAGATGCCAGACTCGGGAATGTAATTGCACAACCTTCTTCAGGGCAGATAGGCTTTGCCGTATTTGTTGCCTTTGCCCTGGCTTCTTTTATCAGCAAGGAATTTCTTGACGCTTCTTACTTCTGGTCCGCCGCGGCTACCGCCGTTGTTTCGGTTTTTGGCCTGGCCTTCTACGGCAGGACGGCGATATTGGAACACTTGGCCGTAAGCTGGCCGGCCAACTTCTTTGCAAGTCCGCACAGCTCCATTTTGCCGCTCCAGATGGTCGCTTTCGGAACACTGGGGGCCCTCGCTGGTTTCTGGCTTGTTCAGTCCTTCGAAGTTTGGCGCTCTTTCGCGCGTCAACAGGAGCAGTAAAAACGCCGCCCGGACCATTTGAACGGCTTTTTTCATGCACCACCACCTATATAAGCATCTGTCAAGGCTGAGTTTATGACCTCCAGGTCCCATAAGCAACCCATTGCCCGGTAAAAGGTCAAAAAACCACTGTTTTTACCTTATAGATTGGTCGAAGATATATTTGCAACCGGACAGGCCGAATCAATCAGGCCTCTCTGGCTAACTTTATGCAAGACAAGTACATAGACCCGGCAGTAAACGCGTGGAACTGAACAGTAAGTGAAGTTAAGCCGTATAGTTTACCGACCGGGAGCCTCAAAAGGAGTCGGCAATGCTGGTCTTGAGCAGACAGAAGGACGAGTCGATAGTCATCGGTGATGACGTGGAAATCACTATAGTTGATGTGCGTGGGGATAAGGTTCGCCTCGGAATCAGTGCCCCGAAGAACATCCCCGTACACAGGCGAGAAGTATACGACGCTATTCAGAGAGAAAAGGCCGCCAAGGCCAAAGACGAGCCCAAAGACAGCTAATCATCACCTACAAACCGCCTTTTAACAACTGTTCTTTATCTATGGAACAGTTTTTTTATGCGCATTGCCTTACATCCGCTTGTACCGCGGCCCGCCGCCGCCTTCAGGAACCGTCCAGCGAATGTTGTCGAACGGGCATTTACGCTGGCACGTCTTGCAGTGCACGCAGTTCGATGCGTTTGCCGGCATAAGGGTATCGCCTATCGTTTCATATACACCAGCCGGGCAGAACGTAATGCAGGGCCTGCCGAACTCTGGAGCACACTGCTGTGCGCAGATGTTTCGGTTGATTATCGACAGATGGCTCGGCTGTTCTTCCCTGTGTTCCGTAGCCGCCTGTGCCGTGAACGTGTCCTTGTCGAATTTCTGCACGGGCTTGAGCCGGTACTTTGCACCGGTCATCCTTTGGTAGTCTTTTTCAATTTTGAATCTGGGCAAAAGGTTGCCGAAAATAATCGAAAGCGGCATCCCGATTAAAGGCCCGAACTTCGCAACGCTCTGGCGGAACTTCCTCGCCGATTTCATCTCCACAGCTACAGTCGATTCTTCCAGAAGCTCCGTATATTTGACAGCCGCCTCCTGCGGTTTTTCTGTTGTTGCACAGATGGCCTCAGCGGCCTTGACGCCGGATATAATCGCGTTGTGCAGCCCTTTTATCTTCAGCATATTTACAAACCCGGCGCTGTCGCCGAGTATCATGCAATTACCGATTCCAATCGCACTGGTCTTACTGTCTCTTGGTATCGCATAGTATCCGCCTTCGGGAATCATTTTCGCCCCGGCCTCTACAACCGTACCGCCGTCGATGAACCGTTTTACAAATCGATGCTGTTTGAACCGTACCAGCGCATCCTGCGGATTAAAATCACAATACTTCCAGTCGGCCCCTACAATCATTCCCACAGACAGGTGGTCTTTCAGCCCCGCGTAAACAATCCCGCCGCCGAACATGCCAGGCCCCAGTATAGGCGTCCAGATTGGATAGCCCATCGCGTGAACAACTCGGCCTTTCGTGAACCTCTCGTATTGGCCGGGATTGACCTTAATCAGCTCCTTGATACTTACCGAATAGAGCTGTTCCGACTGCCTGACAAGCGACGCCTTTTCCACCAGCTTCTCCGTAAGCAGACCGTCGCAGCCTTCGGCAAGAATCACAAAATCGGCCTTGATGACCTCGCCCGGTACATAATTCGGCTGTTTCTCTCCTTCCCTGTCCAGTCCCTGGTCAACTAATTTTACCGCAGTGACCTTCTCTTTGGTTTCGTCGAGTATGATGTCCGCCGCGGCGAAACCTGTAAGGATTTCAACACCGAGCTTTTGAGCGATACCGCCAAGCCATCGTGTCAATCGGCTTATAGATACCGAGTAATCACCGTCATGCACCATCTGCCCGATACCCAGGTGCAGCTTCCTGGCGAGCTTCATAAATATGGAAATATTGAACCCCAGATGTCTGCCCAGAAAGAACATCACGTCATCTTTGTCAATCTTGTTGCCAAGCACATCGGCCGCGTCTTCACTCTTTTCCCAATCCGGCACAACGTCATCGAGCAGTTGGCTAAGAGCTTCTACCTCCAGTACCGCCCCCGATAGACTATGGTTTCCCAGTGACGGACCTTTTTCTATAACACAGACCTCGATGTCCGGCCGGGCGGCTTTTAGTTTTATAGCCGCCGACAGTCCCCCCGGCCCGCCGCCGACTATCAAAACCGTTGTTTTTTCAAACTGTGATATGTCCTGTGCCATTAGCCTTTTTCCAGTGCTTCAACCAGTTGCGGTATCACCTCTTCCGCTGTTGCGACCATGTAATAGTCGCACTGCCTGAATATCGGCGCCGCCGGGTCGCTGTTAATCGCTACTATCGTCTCCGTGTTCGAAACGCCTATCATATGCTGAATCGCGCCGCTTATACCCACCGCGACATACAGCTTCGGCCCTATTGACGTTCCCGTCTGGCCGACCTGTGCAATTCGTTCGGCAAATCCCTGCTCAACCGCCGCGCGCGACGCGCCTTTCTCGACGGTTGTGTTTAATTTACTTTTCAGACTGCCGCACAGTATGCCGAGCAGCCTGTTATAGTTGTCCTGGTTCTGCATACCTTTGCCGCCGCTGACAACGACCTTGCTGTCGAGGTGCGCCTGGCCCGTGCCTTTTTCAGTTCGTATAATCTCCAGGCTCAAATCATCTTCCGTCAGCTCAGGCTTTTGTTCTATCACCTTGCCTTTTCGCGCCCTGTCCTCAGCCAGGCGTTTCATAACGCCAGGCCGCGCCGTCGCCATCTGGCAAATCGAGTTCTTCGTCACAATCGTTGCCATAACGTTGCCGCCCAGAGCCGGACGTGTCTGCATTAGAATCGCTATCTGCCCGAGCCGCGAACGGTCGCGAATCTCAAGCCCCGTACAGTCGGCCGTCAGTCCGCACTGACAGCGGTACGACACCATCGGCGCCAGCATCCTGCCCTGCGGCGTTGCCGCGAACAGCACGATTTGAGGTTTGTGTTTAAGTACGCACTCGGCTATCACCTTGCGATAAGCTGTCGGGTCGAATTGTTCGAGCAGCTTATGCTCGATAACGTACACATTGTCGGCCCCGGCCCAAATCAATTCCTGTGTCATGCTCTTCAGGCCCCGGCCCGCCAGCACAACGCCGACCTGCTTACCAAGACAGTCCGCCAAATGACGCGCCTTGCCGACAAGCTCGAACGTAGTCGGATGAACCAGGCCGTCACTGTGTTCAGCCGTCACCCATACGTCACCGTCATAACCGGCCTCTGTAATACTTAAACCGCTGAGCATATCTTCGAGCGACTTTTTATGTATCCGATTGCCGGATTCGCTGATGATTTTCTGCTTGAGATAATCGTCGATTTGCGATGGCGCAGAGACGCCTAATTGCCTTAGCTTTTCACACAAAAACGCGAAGTCATCCACGTCCTTACTCAGACCCTCGAAGTTTCTCTCAAAACTGCTGGGCCTTTTGCCGGGCAGAACATAGTCGGGGCCGGATTCGGTTGCTTCACTTCCCTGACCGTCGCTTTTGGCGAAGGATTCTTTGATGACCCTCGCCATGTCCGCTGCGCTGTCGATTTTTTGGCATTTTCGTGTGCTTTTGCCGGGCGGAAAGACCCGAATCACCGCTGTCCGCGACCCCGATGCCCCGATACTCGTCGCCTTTATGTCATCCGCTCCCCACGTGATAAGCTCTGTTCGATTGGCCAACCTGCTTCTGCCGAACGTGGCAAACAGCGGGTACTCGTGTTTAGCCACCGTAATAACCGCAGGCCTGTACCGCAGCGCCACAACCTCACTGCCTCCGCTTATAATCCTGTTGAACTCGAATCGGCCGTTTTCGAACCGGGCGTCGGTGACGTATGCAACACACGGCACTGCCAGTTCTTCGGCGACCTGTCCCGGCACCTGCGCCGTGTCACCGTCCACCGACTGCATACCGCTTATAACAAAGTAGTCCTTTTCGTTTTTGAATGTGTCTTTTGCAATTTTGCGTATCGCAAATGAAAGCGGATTTGCCGTTGCCCACGTATCTGCGCCGCCCAGCGCCCTGTCGGTAAGCAATACCGCCGCATCCGCGCACCGCGCCAGGCCGTATCGCAGCACCTCTTGTGCCATTGGCGGGCCCATAGTCAGGCAGATTATCTTTGCCGCCGAATCACCTGAGATTGTCCTCATGTGTTCCGCCATCGCCAGCGCCTGCGTATCCAGCTCGTTGATGACGCTGGCCAATCGGCTGCGCATCAGCGTTCCCGTGACTGGGTCGAATGCGTTATCCGTTATCTGGCTTACGTCAGGGACCTGCTTTACTAAGACTATGTAGTTGGCCATTGCTCTAATCTAATAACCCACAATCTGTACCTGCGTCGATGCCTCTATTATCGCCGCATTCTTACCGAATCATATACCAACCGTAAAGCTGTTTTTTTGACTTATTCTGCTGGTTGCATCGCCGTCAGCCCGTTCGAAATCCGCCGAAATGCCCGAAAAACCATTTTTCTAAGGTCCAACCGAAGCCGTGAATCTGCTTTTTGGATATGATGAGGAATCTTTACCACGCCGCACCTGCCGATTTTACACTTGTTTTAACGCCGGAGTTGTTGTTAAATCCACGTTTTCGAGCCAGTCGTTGCTTTCGGTATTTTTTGTTTTTTTAAGGTTGACAGTATGGCAGATCTGAAAGCGTTGGCCGAGGCTGTAACAAAAGGCGACCAGAACACCGCCATCGAAATGACCAAAGCAGCCCTGGCCGAAGGTGTTGAAGTAAAAAAGATTCTGGACGAAGGCCTTATCGGCGGAATGAACATCATTGCCGAAAGATGGAAGAGGAACGACGTCTATATCCCCGAGGTCCTTATCGCAGCCCGCGCAATGAAAAGCGCAACCGAATTGCTTGAGCCCGAGCTTGTCAAGGCTGGTGTCGAGCCGGCCGGAAAGTGTATGATTGGAACGGTGCAGGGCGACCTTCACGACATCGGAAAGAACCTCGTCGTAATGATGCTGAAGGGCGCAGGTTTCGATGTTATTGATATCGGTGTTGACGCGGCTCCGGAAAAGTTTGTAGAGCAGGCAAAATCCGCAAAGCCACAGGTTGTGGGGATGAGTACGCTTTTGACCACCACAATGCCTGCTATGGAAAGGACCATCAAGGCTCTCAGGCAAGCCGGTATAAAGGCAAAGTTTATCATCGGAGGCGCTCCCGTGACCCAGGGCTATGCCGACAAAATCGGCGCCGACGGCTACTCGCCCGACGCCGCTTCGGCTGTGGACCTGGTTAAGAGCCTTGTCGCTTAGTAAAAAAAGCAGGCGTAAAAAAAAGAGCAAAAAACAGCACCTCTTCGTGCTGTTTTTCTTTGCTCGATTTTCTTAAAATAGACACTCGGTTTTGTGCAAAAGGGCGGTAATCGTCCGGTTTTGTCAAGCTCAGACTAAGCTATGAGAAAAATTACAAATCCCCATCTGGCTCAGTTACTGATGCAGTTGAGATTCACCTCGCCTAAAAAGAGGCACGAGTTTCTCCCTGCCGCCGAGCAGTTGCTGGACATCATCGAGCCCGACAAGCAATACCCGTTCGATTTTGTCTGTTTCAAAATCACCGGCTATCACCCCAAAGGCCTGCCGGAGGAATTGATTAAAGGCAGTGACCTCGCCGACGACCTCAGCATATTCCTCTGGAAGCTCAGCGGCCAGGTCGAAGACCACGCAGGCGAACAGGACGAGCAGATTTATACCATAGAGCAGTTGGCGCAGAAGCTCAACGTATCGACAAAAACAATCAGCCGGTGGCGCCGCCGGGGCCTTCACGCACGCAAATACACCTTCGCCGACGGCGGTAAACGACTGGCCGTATCACAGTCCAGTCTCGATAAATTCATAACCGAAAACCGTGACATGACGGATAAAGCTGCCGTTTATTCCCGCCTCGGCGGGGACCAGAGAGACGCGGTAATCGCCCAGGCAAAGAAACTTGCCGCGCAGGGTGATGTCACCCGCCAGGAGGCAATCGCACAAATCGCAGAGAGCATCGGCAGAGGTCGTGAGACCGTCAGGGCCATTATCGAGCAGTACGAACAGTCAGGCCGACGAAAAAAACTCTTCAGGAACTATCTAAAACCGCTCGATTCGGCAACTAAATCCGAAATCTACAAACTACATAAGCAGGGTATCAGTGCACCTGCTCTTGCTGAACGCTATAACCGCTCGCCCAGCGGCATATACCGAATCATAAAAAGCAAAAGAGCAAAGGAATTGCTCGCAGTCAAAATCGAATTTATCCCCAGTGACGAATTCCTCGCCGAAAACGCCGAGCAGATAATATTCGGCAAGCCGGTCAGTAAATTGCGCAGCCCCAGGCCGCAGCCGGACAAAAAAGAGCTGACCGTCAGCTCGATTAAAAAGTACCTCGAAAGCCTCAAGAGCATACCAAGGCTCACTCGTGACCGCGAAACCGACCTGTTCAGAAAATATAACTATCTCAAATTCCGCGCCTTCCAGGCACAGCAGCAATTACATCTCAATAGTGCCTCCGGCAGCCGGCTCAATTTCATCGAGAAATGTCTGCAGCACGCCGAGGCCGTCAAAAATACAATCATCGAGGCGAATCTTGCCCTGGTTGTCGGCATCGCCGGCAAACATACAACCACCGGCGCAACGCTGCGAGAGTTAATCAGCGAAGGCAATTTCTCCTTGATGCGGGCCGTGGAAAAATTCGACTACACTAGGGGATTTCGGCTTGCCACCTATGCCTCGTGGATTATCGCCAAGGATTTTGCACGCAAAGTGCCCGCCGACAGACGCCGTCTCGACAAAGGCGGCGCCGATACACTCGACAATATTCAGAAGGACCTTCGCCTGACCGAAGGCGTTGATTTCGGCGCTATCGAGCGTGCAAGGCACAGTCTTGTCCAGGTCATCAAAAATGAGCTCGACGAACGCGAGCAGCACGTAATCCTCCACCATTACGGCCTGACCGGCTCATCTATAATCAAACAAACCAAAACGCTCCAGGAAATAGGCGATGAGCTGAACTTATCACGGGAACGGGTCCGCCAGCTCGAGCTGACGGCTCTGCAAAAGCTTAAACAATCATTGAGCATCGAAGAATTCGAATTACTAACCGGCTAAAAAAGGGCGTGCCGGCTGAATCATTAAAATCGTTTTTATCTTTGCCGAAGTCCGGTGATTCTATTATAATTTTGCCGGAATAACGACCGTAATTCAGTTACGCAGTACGGAGGATAATCGAATGGACACAATAGGTTTCATCGGCGGCGGAAACATGGCCGAAGCACTCATCAAAGGCGTCATCGCGGCTAAGGTCTATCCTCCTGAGAATATCATAGTCAGTGACATAAGGCCCGAACGCCTCGAATTACTGAAAAAGCAATACAAAGTAAGAACAACCGCCGACAATGCGGAACTTGCCCGCTCGGTTGATATACTCGTGCTCAGTGTCAAGCCGCAGAATATGGCCGACGCACTTGAGAGCATCAAAGGCTCTGTTAATCCTGATACCCTTGTCATCTCAATCGCCGCCGGTATTAAAACCCAAATGATTGCCTCCGCATTGGATAATGTCGGCGTCGTTCGCGTAATGCCCAATACGCCCGCCCTCATCGGCCAGGGCGCCAGCGCCCTTTACGCTACGGACCGGGCAAAACCCATGCTCAGAAAAGCACAGAGCATCTTCGAAGCCGTCGGTGTCGTGGTTTTTGTTGACGACCAAGGCTTAATTGACGCAGTTACCGCCGTAAGCGGCTCAGGACCTGCGTATTTCTTTTTGCTGATGGAAGAGATGACAAAAGCCGCTGTCGAGCTTGGCCTGTCAGAGGATGTCGCAAAGAAACTTGTGCTCCAGACCGCTAAAGGTGCTTCATTACTGGCGGCCGAAAAGGACAAAGACGGTGAAACCCCTGCTCAGCTTCGCAAAAAAGTCACCAGCCCGGGCGGCACTACCGAAGCCGCCCTGAAGGTATTCGCTGACGGCGATTTCGGCCAGCTTGTTATAGCCGCGCTTGCCCGCGCCCGTGACAGGAGCAGAGAGCTTGCAAAGTAATTCGGTCACCGTAGATATCTTAGCGTTTGTGTAGGAAGTTGAAGTGATTAAGGTCGAGAACCTTAAAAAACGGTACGGAAAAACTGTTGCTCTGGACGGGGTAAGCTTCGAATTAGCAAAGGGGCAGACTTTCGGTTTATTAGGTCCCAATGGGGCCGGCAAAACGACTGCTATAAAATTGCTTTGCGGACTTCTCAAGCCCGACGAAGGTACTGTTATGCTTGACGGTAAGACCGACCCGACCTTGATTGATGTCCGCATGTCTTTGGGGATGGTCCCGCAGTCAATGGCGATTTATGAGGAGCTCTCGGCGTACGAAAACCTGCGGTTCTTCGGCAGAATGTACGGCCTCAGCGGACGGAAGTTAAAAGACAGAATTCAAAAATGCCTTGAAATTGCTGGACTTGCTAACCGAAGCAAAGAACGCTCTTGCAATTTTAGCGGAGGAATGAAACGCCGCCTTAATATGATCTGTTCTTTACTCCACGAACCGCCCGTTTTACTGCTCGATGAGCCGACGGTCGGCATTGACCCGCAGTCGCGCAATCTCATATTCGATACAATCGAGGATATGAAAAACCAGGGAAGAACAACAATATATACTACTCATTATATGGAAGAGGCACAGCGCCTTTGCGACAGGGTGGCGATTCTTGACCATGGGAAAATCATGGATATCGACAGCGTCGAGAATCTTATCGCAAAACACGGCGGCCCGTCTCATATCGAAGCCGAGCTTGCCGAAAAACTGACATCGCCTGAAAAAATTCGTCCTTTCATTGACGGCCAAAACCTTAATCTTGAAGATAAAACAGTAAGGTTCCAGACCACCAGGCCTATGGAAGCCCTGGCGAAACTTAATCACAGCGGTCTGCGATTCAGGTCACTGAAGGTTCAGACGGCCGACCTGGAAGATGTCTTTCTCAACCTGACCGGACGGAGGCTGCGAGACTGATGAAAAAGGTGATGTTTCTGGCTCTCAAAGATTTGCGGGTACTCTTTAGCAATAAGGGCAATATCTTCTTTGTTTTTGGATATCCGGCTTTGTTCGCGCTATTTTTCGGCGCGATATTTTCGGGCTCAGGAGGCCAACCTTCCGGCATGAAAATCGCAGTGGTGGACCAGGACAAATCAGAATTTTCTCAACTCTATATATCACAACTGGAATCTTACGAGGCCCTCCGCGTAGTACCGATGGAGCGCGACCAGGCCATAGATGGCGTCAGAAAAGGAAAATTCTTCGCCGCGGTGATTCTAAAGAATGGATTTGGTGATAAGCTCGATAGAATGTTTAACAACGAACAGTCCGCGATAGAAATAGCCTCGGACCCTTCGCGCAAAATGGAGAGCCAATACCTTCAGGGGCTGCTTGCCAAGGCCCGGTTTGAGGCAATGGCAAAAAAGTTCACCGACCGCAACTGGATGGCAGGCCAGGTCGAAGATTGGCGCAACGAAGTTAAAAGTGCAAATGATTTGGATTCTCAGCAGGCAAAACTTCTGCTCGGATTTTTTGATGCCTATGACGCGCTGCTGAAAGATGTTAATGATGAAAATTTTCAAATGGGATTCGATGGTGACATAATGAGCTTCGCTACAATGGATGTAAGCAGAGAACGAAAAGGGCCCGTCACATCGTTCCAGATTACTTTTCCGCAGGCCATGGTTTGGGGAATTCTCGGCTGTGCGGCAACTTTTGCAATTTCGATTGTCCAGGAACGCCGCAGAGGCACGTTCGAACGTCTGCGCCTCGGACCAATTGGACGCGCCCATATTCTCGCAGGCAAAGGATTGGCCTGCTTTATTACGTGTGCTTCCGTAGTATGTTTTCTTTTCATCGGGGCAAAGATAATATTCAAAATGCCGTTTCGCTCTCTGCCGCTGTTCATTTTGGCTGCAGCTTGTGTGATACTGTGTTTCGTTGGTCTTATGATGTTTATATGTACCTTGGGGCGTACCGAACAAAGCGCCGGCGGGGCAGGTTGGGCGATGTTTATGGTTATGGCTATGCTTGGCGGAGGTATGATCCCGCTGCTTTTCATGCCGTCATGGCTGAAGCCGTTTAGCAATATAAGTCCCGTGAAGTGGAGCATATTCGCCCTTGAAGGCGGAATCTGGCGCAACTTGACTTTTATAGAAATGCTCCGCCCGTTTGCTGTTCTCCTGGCTATTGGAACGGCCGCCTTTATATTCGGCGTAATGATGCTTGCCAGGCAGGACAAATAGCATTACCTCCTGCCTTTGGTCACTTGGCGTTGAAAATTGTGTTGCCGCTTATTCTATTATGATTGCCTCGACCGGACATTCATCCGCGGCCTGCTGAACCGCATCCTCGAATTCCGCAGGCACTTCATCGACCTTGACCTGTGCCATATCAGACCCCATTTCAAAAACGTCCGGGCACGTATCGACACAAAGCCCGCAACTCGTGCACGTATCCTCAATCCTGACCTTCATAATCGGCACCCCTGTTTAATTGTTAGCGATTGACTTGGCAGATATCATATCTTATTATGCCCTCTGACAGGTGTATTATTCAATATTCAATATTAAGTAGTCAATAAGAAAATTGTATTCACGGCCGGGTCCCAGACAGGCTGAGCCCGTGAACCTGGTCAGGCGGGGAACCGAGCAGCCATAAGCGGCAGTTTGGTCGTGCCTGGCAAACCCGGCCACCTTTTATCAAAGATAAGGGATTAAGGATAAAGGATAATTAGTCGCGGTACTATGAAAAATAATGACCTGAAAGCTCGGACAAAAGAATTTGCTCATGCTTGTGTGAAATTGGCATTGCAACTGCCGGATGTCCCTTTGGGTAGACATATTAGGTTTCAGTTAATAAAGTGTTCTTCTTCGGTAGCAGCTAACTATCGAGCTTCCTGTTTAGCACAATCTAAAGATGCCTTCGCGGCGAAAATTAGTATTGTTGTCGAAGAGGCCGATGAGTCGTGTTTTTGGCTTGAGTTTATTTTGGAAGAATCTTTACTGGAGGACAAAGACGTTAAGCCTTTGTTGGCTGAAGGGTACGAATTAACTTCTATATTTGTAAGCGCCAGAAAGAAAGTAAAAAATAGAACATCAGAGTTCCTTCGTGACATTGAAACCGAAGAAATTGTAAGTGAAGGAGTAAGCAAACTCAGCGACAGCTAAATTAATCCTTAATCCTTAATCAATAATCCTTAATCAATAATCCTTAACAGGAGTCAAAATATAACGTATGATATGTAAAAGGGCAGTTAGACAAAGCGACAGCTAAATTAATCCTTAATCAATAATCCTTAATCCTTTTAATAGCTACCGGCATAAATAACCGTCAGGAATTGATGATGTACACCGTTCTTGCAAGAAAATACCGTTCGCAAACCTTCGCCGACGTCATCGGCCAGGACCCGATTGCGCAGACACTCAGGAATGCGATAAAGACCAACCGCGTCGCACACGCGTATCTTTTCACAGGCACGCGCGGTGTGGGCAAGACAACCGTCGCCCGCATACTCGCAAAGGCACTCAACTGCCTCTCTGCCAAAGAGCCTACCGCCGAACCCTGTCTCAAATGCGAAAGCTGTCTTGCAGTCAACGTCGGCGATGATATTGATGTCATTGAAATCGACGGCGCCAGCAACAACGGCGTCGAAGAGGTTCGCAGGCTGCGCGAAAATGCGATATATCGACCGGCACGGGCAAGATTCAAAATCTATATCATTGACGAAGTACACATGCTAAGCACCAGCGCCTTCAACGCGCTTCTCAAAATACTCGAAGAGCCGCCGGGACATGTAAAATTCATCTTCGCAACCACCGAGCCGAATAAAGTCATAGCCACCATCCAGTCTCGCTGCCAGCGGTTCGATTTTGCCAACATAAATCCTGCCGTAATCGCGAAACAGCTTCGCAAGATACTCGGTGAAGAAAAAATCGAGTTCGAAAATGATTTGGTTATCACACTGGCCCGGATGGCCAACGGCTCGATGCGTGATGCACTGAGCCTGCTCGACAGGCTAATCAGCATCGGCGAACAACCATTAAAGCTCGAGCTTCTCGAACAATTCTTAGGCTGTCCCGACAGTGAAAAGCTCGGTGAGCTGATAGCCAAAATCGCCGACAAAGATGCACCCGGCACACTCGCCGCCCTCGATAACCTCATCAGCGGCGGCCTGGCCGAAGTCCAAATCGTCGATGCACTGACCGACTATATGCGCGACATGATGGTGGTTAAATCCACAGGCGCCGATTCGGAACTGCTGATGCTCACCGAGGCCCAGCGACAAAAGATTACCGCTCTTGCCGAAGGTTTCGACGTCGCGGGACTTATCTATAGTATAACCGCACTGGAAAAAATCCGCTGGCAGGTGAAGAACACCGAAAACCCAAGGGCCTTGCTGGAAGCTCTTTTATTGCGTTTCGCACTTGCCGAGCATTTTCTAAATGTTGACCAGTTGCTCTCATCGAGTTTACCTAAGGCATCTCCAACGCCGAAACCTAAAACCGACGTAAAAAAAAACGCAGCTCTAAAAATTGAAAGTCCTGCACCAGTTAAACAGCCCCGCGACTTGTCCCTAAGGGACAGCGGGGCCGAACTTGACCGGATTTGGTCGCAGCTTTTGCAGGTCATTACCGCCGAACTCGGCGGCGGCACGGCAGGGCCGCTAAGAATGGCAAGGCCGGTCAGCTTCGAGGCCGATACACTGACGCTTGCATTCGCACCTTCAGCTAAGATGTCGAAGAATATCTGCGAAAGTAACGGCCGACTCGAACAAATCCAAAGCTGCCTCAGCGCACACTTCGGCAGACCAGTAACAGTTAAGTTATTAGTCGAAGACTCTGATGCCCCCGCGGCGGAAGCGAAGAAACCGGCTGTCAAGAGTCCCGCGCAGAAGCGAAATGAGTTGATGAGTGACCCCGCCGTGAAAACACTCCTCACCGGCCTCGGCGCTACCATTACAAATATTGAAGAACAATAATTTACTTTCCGCCAAAATTGACTAGCGCATATTCCCCGCGATGTTTCTTCGCCGCCGCGTCGTACGCCCTCGCCGCCGAAATCTCATCCTCGAAAAAACCAATCCGCCTGCACTTGCCCTCAACTCGTATCGTCGCCGCCCACTTATTATTGTCTTTGTCCCAGGATACTCCTTTATATCTGCTCTTGCCCTGCCGCAGACCGCGCCTGCTGTTCCACGTATTCTGCTGCTGCGTCACTATCCGCAAATTCGCCCTGCGGTTATCGAGCCCATCATGATTAATATGGTCAACCACCATACCGCGGCCGGGCTTCATAATAAACCTGTGCATCAGCAGATAGCTCCTTCGCTTGCCCCTTCGAACACAGCTCACCGCGTACCACGCGCAGGGCCCGCGTTTCGCGTACCATCGCCTCCTGCTAACCGCCGCAAAATCACCGGGGTCAACCTTCACATACATCCCGTTAGGCAGCCGTATCCGCCGAAACGTATAACCATACCATACCCGCCGCGCGAAAAGTAATATTGCTATCGCTATGGCGTCCACCTTATCGGGAACCTTGATACTCAGTTTCAAATTGTAAGCAACCATTGTTTTCTCCTCGTAGCATAGCGGAGACCCCGGAATGTCTTTATCCGGGGTCCAAGTCGTCTTTTCGCTATTCACAATTCACTATTCACGATTCACTGTCCTTCTATAATTGGATTAACTTGCGCGTTTTTGCGCTTTTTTCAGAAATTTTTTAAGAAAATTTTCCGTAAGTGCTTGTAAATAAAGGACGAAATTTTTTTGAAAAAAGTTTTTTTACCTCCGTACCCCCCTGCGCGATTTTGTTGCATTATCTTGCTACGCAAAAAATACTTCTGATTTTGTGCCCTTTGGCACATGATTTGCATCGTTCGTTTTGCCCCCATGCCTACCCTGAGCGAAGTCGAACGGGTCTATGTGCGGGTTGTTGTCTTTTATTTAGCCCCACGTTTCCCTGTCCGCCATAACTTATAGTGACGGCGGAACGTGGGGTTCTTATCGCCGTGGGTTCCCTTTCGTTTAGCAGTCGTCGGTTTACCACGGCGAAACGACCTGTCTCGGCGAAGTGCAACGAAGACGGAAGTGAAGACGGGAACGACGACTTTCGATATCGCTTAGCCCCCGGTCCTGCCTGTCCCTGCATGCTGTAAGCAGGGATCCATTTTTCTATACCCTGAACGCTATACCCTATGATTTTTCTTTGCCATTTTGCAGCTAAAAACGCATAATATATTTTTCATTAACCGCGGAGAACGCAGAGATTTTATTTATCCGCGGATTAAGAGGATTAACGCGGATTTTAATCGAAATTTGTCAATTGAAAATAGGAAATTAACAGCTTGTTTTTTACCGGAATTGGGGGATAATTAATCGCTGATTACATTGATTTAATGATTGCCAACCACGAATGAACACGAATAAACACAGATGTAGAAATATGGACTAACGACTAATTTGTCCGCGGAGAACGCAGAGAAAACGTTGTTCCTTCATCCTTAATCCCTTTTTCCCCTTGTTTTTTACCGGAATTGGGGGATAATAATTAACCACAGATTAACACAGATTAGCGCAGATATAGAGATATAGACTAACGACTTGTTTGAACCGCGGATTACGCGGATAAACGCGGATTTTAATCGAAATTTGTCAATTGAAAATAGGAAATTAACAGCTTGTTTTTTACCGGAATTGGGAGGATAATCTAACCGCTGATTTCTCGGATTGACACGGATTTGTGTTTGCTGTGGCCTAGGGGTGGCCTGTTTTTAGAGTAGTATGAGGTGAGGGGGTATGAGTGCTTTTTCAAGAATTGCTGTTATTAAGGCTTACACGTTTTCAAAACTTACAGCTTGCAACAGCCAACAGTTGTTGCTGTAGGTCACGGCATAATACTTTCAGGTACGTTCTCAATTGCGTGAACAATTGTCTGCCTTTTGGCTTCTTGGAGTTCCATTCTTATCATATAATAAACAGCCCAAACACCAAAAGATAATAAAGCTATCATTATTGCAAAAAAGAAAAGATAAAATATCTTGGATTCTTTCTTGCTCAGTTCTTGCTTGGAGTTCTCATCCGGTTTTGACTCGGGTTTCTTATCCGTTTCTGACTTGGGCTTTTTCTTCTCAAAAAAAGAAATCACAACCAAAATTCCCGCACCCGCTACAATAATCAATACAAACTTAAAAACTCCTTTAAAAAACTCACGTAAATAGCGACTTTCAATG
>Ga0315537_1000673_pt1 | contig 27154 bp, 16 predicted proteins | sample SalMarSW160270MG_FD_203091 | JGI IMG/M metagenome (GOLD analysis project Ga0315537, IMG submission 203091) | Salt marsh sediment microbial communities from the Plum Island Ecosystem LTER, Massachusetts, United States - Salt Marsh Sediment SW1602-70 ...
AAAGTGCTATGGCCACGGTACCATCATTGATATAATCAGCCTGTGGAAATATTCCCGACCATCCAGGGATAGTTAAGTGACCAACGGTGATGTCTGCCCTGGTCAGCCATAAAAGAGCCATGCCCAGAAAGACTGCGAATACAACTTTCTCTTCAAAACCCATCCTGCCAAGCTCCCTGTATTGCTTATTGAAAATATGCCGGTCTACTGAAAAGCTTACCCTACAGAAAATAAATGAAAGGGTCAGCCAGACAAGAAAGAGGAAAAAGAGTGAAATGGGGAAAGCAAAAAAGAACCATGAAGCAAAGGAGATCTCCGTTACTTCCGGGAAGGTAATGGTTAGAATCCTTGAAAATGAGAGGTTTGGTGGCGTACCGACAAGTGTTGCAATGCCTCCAATGCTTGCACTGTAAGCAATCCCCAGCAACAATCCGACGGAATATTTCTTAACCTGCTTCTTGCTGAGCGTCCCCTCCAGGTTGATGATTACGGAAAGCGCAATCGGGACCATCATCATGGCAGTGGCCGTATTCGAGATCCACATGGATAAAAACCAGGTGGTGATCATAAATCCAAAAAGTATCCGGGCAGGCTTTATCCCAAATAGTAACATGGTAAACAGGGCTATTCTTCGGTGCAATTCCCATTTCTGCATTGCCAGCGCGACAATAAATCCACCGATAAAGAGGAAAATTATGTGATTAAAATAGAGGGTGGAAACCTCTCTCCCATTCATAATCCCCATCAGGGGAAAAAGGACAACCGGTAAAAGAGCAGTAACCGCCAGGGGAACGCACTCAGTGATCCACCAGACGGCCATGAGAAGAGCAACAGCAGCTGTTAACGTAACGTTCGGGTTTCCCTTGTCAAGATCAAAAAAAAGAACCAGGATAATCGCAAGCAAAGGGCCGGAGAGGAGACCGATCTTCTGCATTAAACCGGAACCGGACAACAGGTATTTCTTGATCAATCCCAATATAAAAAGCAATTGGTTGATCTTCCTAAGGTACAAACATTTATTTTATACCTTTACATCTCAAATAAAATAACCATGTCTGATATCGATCAAATGATCAATGAACTGGTGAAGTTCCGTGATGAACGGAACTGGAAACAATTTCACAATTCAAAAGACCTGGCTCTGGCAATCTCGATTGAAGCGGCAGAGCTTAATGAGCTGTTCCTCTGGAAGAAAGAAGAGGAGGTTGAAACCATCGATCCAGGAAGATTGTGTGATGAGCTGGCGGATATTTTTGCATTTAGCCTGCTGCTTGCAAACAAACATGGACTGGACATAAAGAAGATTGTCCTTGAAAAAATCCGTAAAAACCACATAAAATATCCAGTTGAAAGATCCCGTGATACCGCAAAAAAATACAACGAACTTTAGCATGAATTCAGTAGAATTTTCCGGATTCCTGAAAACCTTACACTTTGCAGCAAGCAAGCACAGGAATCAGCGTCGAAAAGATAAAAGTGGCAGATAAGATCAGCAACATACGAGATCTTCTGGAGAATCCGCCCCGGAAATGGAATAACAGGATAAAACGGGACTACCTTGAGTGGGCTGAGCAGGTTGCTGATGGATTGAGGGATGTGAACGAAAAACTGGAAAATGCATTCGATGAACTGGTGAGTGCCGGGAAAGAAAAATTTGGAGGGAAGTAGTTATAAGTTATATGTTAATAAGTTTATAAGTTGGAAGGAGGATTAACTTATAACTGATAACCAATAACTTATAACTTTCTTCTTCGCAGGTAGAAGAAGAAAGGGACTCCCAATACCAGCAGCACGACTCCCCATAACACTGTTATAAGGCCGAGGCCCCAGATGGCCCAGAGGGAGAATGCCAGCGAAGGGATGGAGATTGCCAGACCAAAAAAAATCGTTTTGTTTCTCTGCCTGTTTGGTCCCCGCGTGCAAAACACCATATCTGCCAGGGAAGAAAATGCATAGGGGATCAGGGTAGAAAGAGTAGAGATCATGATAATGAAGGTAAACATGCTCACCAGCCCCCGGGTATAATTCAAGATGATCAGGATGGATGCCAGCAGGCTGGAAACGATTATTCCCAAATCAGGCATTCCTTTCCGGGACAACCTGCCAAAGAAAGGTGGAAAGAGACCGTCCCTGGATGCTGCCAGGGGAAGCTGCCCCTGAAGCAGGATCCAGCCATTCAATGCTCCCATGCAGGCAACCAGTGCACCTGCGGCAACCGCATAACCGGCCCAGGTTCCCCAGACCTCTTTTGCAGCATCGGCAAACGGTGATGTTGAAACGGATAATTCAGAGGGTGAGATGATTCCCATGACAGCCCCGGTACTGGCTATGTAAACGACTAAAACCAGTAATGTTCCCAGGATGGTTGCTTTTGGAATGGTTCGCCCGGGATTTTTTACCTGGTCCGAAGGTATGGTGGCAGATTCCAGACCAAGGAATGCCCATAAGGTAAGTGCCGCTGTTGCCGTAATTGCAGAAAAATTGGTTTTATGGCTGAGATTCAGGGGATGAAAATTCTCCGTTTTGAAGTAAAGAAAACCTATCGTTCCGAGCAGGATCAATGGTATAAGTTTTAACAGGGTGGTAATCAGCTGGGTCATACCTGCCTTACGTATACCGCTCATGTTGATCCATGAAAAGAGCCATACCAGTCCGATGGCTGTCATACCACTGAGTGCAGGATTATCAGTCAAAGAAGGGATAAATGCTCCCATGTAGCCCACCGCAGCTGAAGCGATGGCCGCATTCCCGCACCAGATTGATATCCAGTATCCCCAGGCTACGAGGAACCCGCACAGGTCTCCGAAAGCTTTCCTGGTGTATACATAAGGGCCGCCAACGCCCGCAATTAACCGGCTGAGGCGTGAGAAGAGCAGTGCCAGAAAGATTGCTCCCACTGCGGAGAAGAGCCATCCAAAAAGAGAAATACCACCAAAGAAAGCCAGGGTTGCAGGAAGAAGGAAAATACCCGAACCGATCATGTTCCCGGCAACCAGGCTGGTACTCATCCAGAGGCCGAGTTTTTTTGGTTCAGTTCCCTTCCTGCTCATGATTTTTTACCGATCATTTTGCGGATCATCTTCTCACCCTTTTCCATGATCCGGTCATAATCATCCGGTGGTTGCAGATTACTCATCAACTCTTCAACATATTTTTTCAATCGCTCAGAGGCTTTTGGTTTTCCTTCATTTCCCCACTTCTCTACGGTCATTCCCTGCCAGATATTTTCCGGTCTTGTAAATGAATCCATTTCTTTCAGTGTCTGGCCAGAAGTCAGGAAATTCCCTCCAGGCCCGGCTTTCATGATCTCGCTGAAACTTTCTGAAAAATTTTCCAGTCCGATCCCACGGCTAAATTTCCTGATCTGCATGATGATCTGGTTCGAATGGATCGCCATCGCCGGGGAGAACGCCAGGGACTCAAAAACAGCACCCACAAAAGGAACAAGACCGACCTTGCCCAGACAGCTGGTCAGGTGATTCATCCAGAGCATATCCGCTGCAGGCAGATCAGCACCCCACCCTGCACCACTTCCGGAAGTTCCGCAGTGCGGCAATCCGTAATGATCCATCATCTCGGCACAGGCAAGGTTCAGCAGAAACGTTTGTGGAGTAAACGGACTTTCCATGGTGGTCATATCAAAACTGGCCGGAAGACTGCCCAGGATCATGGGAGCCCCTTCCCGTATGAGCTGGCTGAGGACTAAGCCGGCTAACAGTTCGGCGTTCATCAAACTCAGGGTTCCAACTGCCGGTGCCGGCGTAGTCGCCCCATACATGCTGTAATTGGAAAAGGCTACCGGATAACCAAGCTCAATGGACTGGATCATCTTCTGCACCGTCCCACCATTCAGGATCAATGGTGTAACCGGATTTACATAGGTTATGATTGAGGAGTTATCGTATGGATTCGTGTTTAAATGAGATAGTAAATCAAAAACAGATGAAATGCTGCCATCATCCATGATCAGGATAACCAGGGTTTTGCTCGTGTTGGCATACATATCCAGCGTACCATACAGATCAGCAACATCCGGGGTAACATCCGAAGGTATACCGACAGTTGAAACAACATCGAATTCAGAAAGTGCATCTCCCAGCCGGCTCGATATCTTCATGTGCTCCCGGGAAAAAGGGAGAACGCGATCTGTTTTATAATCCTGGTAATGCGTATTTGTTACACCAATCCCAAAAACCGTACTACCGGTATAATCGGCACCAAGACGGAATGCTTCCTTTCCATTACGGTCAAACAGAGTGAGGTTTGAAGGGGCAGACTGTATCGCCCATTCAACCAGGTCAGCAGGTATAAAAACCTTTTCAGAATCCTGACTGGTTCCAATGGCTTTTGAAAAAAGATCCCGGGCCACACCAGATTCAACCTTCACGCCGGTCCGGGACAGGATCCGAAGCGAATTTTGATGGATAAAGGATTGCTGTTCTTCATCCAGAAGCTTTATTTCCGGTATTGCTTTCTGCTTCAATGAAAATTACATTTCAATCAGTCCTGCATATTTCAACCGTTCAAGGTAGTTCATAATCGATTGCAGATCTGATTCACTGGTTGATTGTGTATCAAGTAATCTTTTAATGTCCAGGGCACTGTGTTTTCCGTTAACCAGCCGGGACAATTCCCTGGTATCATAGAGAGAGATGACCGGGTACCTGTCCGTAATTTCGGACGGCAGTTCCCTGAGAATACGGGAATGTCCCTGGTATCCGGCCTCTTTAACCTTTACGGTCTGCCTGGGAACCAAGCTGTATGCTCTCTTTTCCAGATCATTCAACTGGACCTTTACAGGTGTTACGTTCAACTGCCGGGCAATGGCTCTCATCTGTTCATCAAGTACAGCCAACTGTCCTTCACCAATTTTTTGGACAGAAGATTGAATTGTTTTAATGTAGTTATCCATATCTTCTGAATTACCGGTAAGTTCAATAATGCTCTCCAACGTCTCATTTTCATTCATCACAGTTGCTTCAATGTAGCTCCTGGCTTTTTTATAGGTGTTTGTAAAATCATTCACAGTTGATGCAGATAATTCATCGATCGCACGTCCGAATTGGATACCCAGCCTATTGGCAGCATGGCTATAAGTTTCGGCAGCAATCTTCATGGCCATGTTTTTATCTGCACTGGCAATGGTATATGCTGAAGCTGCAGCAATAACAGCTGCCCTTTTCAGCTGTGTAGCATCACAATTATAGGGACGGTCCTCCGAGGTATGGTAGTATAAATCAGGCCAGGTGATCATCATGATCCCGGGAACCTGGATTCCCCAGTCATTAAAGACTTCATGATCGGAAGAACCGTAATGTGGATCAATTTTATAATAGAAGGGGTCATCTGAACCACTTGGAGCAACAATCCTTTTGGTAAATCCACCGATTCTCCTGTTATGGATCATCTCCCGGTTGGTTTCACCCACATAGCTGTAATAGTGCTCCATCACATCATTCAGGTAATGGGGATTCCCGAAAGTAGTTCGCATCAGGCAGAAAAAAGAGTGGCTTTTGCTCAGGTGAAGGCCAACCATATCCAGGTTAATATTACACAATGTATTTTTCATCAATTCCTTGTGAGCATTCACCCAGGGTCCTGTCCCGGAAAATTCAGGAACCCACAGGAATCGTATGTTTCGTTTTGGCCTGGGAATCCGACCCTCCTTGATCAGGGTATTAAGAGTACGGGCAACATCCAGTATAACAACACTGCCAGAAATATTATCATTCGCCCCCTGCTTGGTATAGCCTTCAAACAGGTGAGCTGAAAAGATCACTTCTCCCGCATCCCTGTCAGTGCCATATATAACGGCTGTCGGATCCTGTAGTTCATAGTCGCGTAAAGCACTCTCCACCACGGCATGTACGCGTATCTCTTCACCACTTAACAGTCTGTTTTTCAAAATCTCACCTTCCCTTGCATTCAGGTTAAAGGCGAACGTGGCATCATCTCCACGGAGCCCTCTCCATGGAATTTGAATCGGATCCTTTAATGGCCTGGGAGTATTCATTGAAATGACACCCACAGCTCCCCTGGACACAGCCCGGTTATGCACACCGGATACAGACCCTGATGTGACCACTATCTTTCCGTTAACATCCTTATTATCAAAATCCTCATCCTCTCCTCCACCTATCCATATGAGTTCTGCCTCGACATCTGCACTCCTGCTTCCCGATGCAAGAACCGCCCTTAGATCATCATAATCAGCAATTTTAGCCCGATCCGGACTAATTTCCCAGAGTTCACCCTTTATTCCATCCCATACCTCTCCTCCTGGGAATCGCTCAATTTTTGCATCAGCAATGCCATAATTCTTAAGCATTGCCAATACATATTCCGCTTCAAGAAAAGTTGTCGTGAATTCATTTTCAAGCCGATCACGGTTATACCCCGACATTTCAATCATATTGTTCATGGCTGTTTCACCAGAACACTCTCCAATGATCTCATCCATAATGGATTCCTGTAATAAGGTTTTATACTGGTCCGGTAATAATTGTCCGGTTGCACTGAAAAGTGCACTCAATGCTAAAACAAAAAAGCTTGTCAATCGTATTTTCGTTTTCATGTTTCTATAGGTTTAACTCTGAAACCACTTTCCAAACGATGAAGAAGGATTAAGATGCTGAATTTACAAAATATTTATTAGCAAATCGGTAATCATTTCAGTTTTATTACGGTTTAAGCCTGCTCAGCTTATGATGATAATAAATAAAATGAAAATAATTGAATTGCGACTAGGTAGTCGCATTAATTATTAATATATTTATGACCATGTAGTCGCTAAATAATATGTCATGCCACGATCAACCTTTTATAACCTGTCACAAGAAAGACAGGAAGAGATTATCCGGACATGTTTTGAGGAATTTACAAGTCATGCTTATAAAAACGCATCGATTTCCCGGGTTGTATTAAAATTGGGGATAGCGAAAGGAAGTTTTTATCGTTATTTTGAAAGCAAGAAAGAACTTTACCTGTTTCTTATCGATCAGGCTACAGCCCTGCGAATGGAACATGTAAAAGAACTTTTCGAATTACCTTCCGGGGATTTTTTCACATCGTTTGAAGAAAACCTTGAAATGGTTGCCAGATTTAATCTCTCCCATCCGTTACAGAGTGCTTTTCTTGATCATGCCATGAAAGAGGAAAGCGACCAGGAGTCAGGCAATGTACTGATCCATTCGAAGGAATTGATGATCGAATTGTTAACCCCTGTAATAGAGAAATCTAAGCATGAAGGATCGTTACGAACGGATATCCGTAGCGATCTTATTGCTTATTCCATTGTGCAGATTCAACTGGGAATCACCGACCTCCTAACCATTCGCCACCATACCGATCAGGAAATACAGAAAACAATTAAGGCATTTTCTGCAATTCTTGCCAATGGGTTAGCAAAAAAATGACCTTTTTCAATCCTATTTTTAAGTAAGATTAAAATTGATTTTCTACATTTAGGCTTCAAATCTTATTCTTCTATTCCCATGAAAAAGTCACAGATGATCTTGTTCTTTCTGGCATTGTATCATTTCCAGGTGCTTTCACAGGAGACATTCCCTGTAACAGGTATCCGGGATGATCGTGCCACCCTGTATGCTTTCAGGAATGCCACCATTGTAACCGATTATCAAACACGATTGGAAGGGGCTGATCTGATCATTCAGGAAGACAAAATACTTCAGATCGGGGCTAATCTTAAGATTCCTGATCATGCGGTGGTAATTGATCTCTCAGGAAAATACATCTATCCTTCCCTGGTAGAGATTTACAGTAATTACGGGCTCCCAAGCGAAAGAGAGGCAGCTCGAAGTTCAATGGGGTTCGGGATGAGTACACCACAATTCGAGTCCAACACACCCGGAGCCTATAACTGGAATGAAGCCATTAAGTCGTGGTATCATGCTTCGGAGGAGTTCCAGGTAAACGACAGGGAGGCTGGTGCACTCAGAGAGCTTGGTTTCGGAACAGCACTCACCTTCAGGGCAGATGGAATTGCACGTGGGACCTCCACGCTGGTTACATTAGCCACGAAAAATCCAAACGAAGTCATGCTCACCGAGAAAGTGGCTGCACACTATTCGTTTGACAAGGGCAGTTCCGGGCAAAATTACCCCGGTTCCCTCATGGGATCGATTGCCCTGCTCCGGCAAACATACCTGGATGCCAGCTGGTATATGTCACTGACAGATAAGCCTTTTTATGATCTTTCACTGGATGCATGGAATGAGAACCAGGCTCTGCCTCAGATTTTTGAAGTTACCGATAAGTTCTCTGTTCTGCGGGCAGACAGGGTTGGAGATGAATTTGGTGTTCAATACATCATCCGGGGCGATGGCAAGGAGTATCAAATCATCAAAGAGATCGGTGAAACGGGTGCTCCACTGATTATCCCGGTTAATTTTCCGAAAGCTATGGATGTTTCCGATCCGTATAAAAGCATGTTAATCTCTCTTGAGGATTTGAAACACTGGGAGTTAGCTCCTGCAAACCCGGCTGTGCTTGCCCGTGAGAATATCCCTTTTGCTCTCACCTCCGATGGTTTGAGCAACAGGAAAGAGTTCTGGCCCAATATACGCAAAGCCATTGAGCATGGGTTGAAGGAAGAAGATGCTTTGAAAGCACTTACCCTTGAACCTGCCAGGATGTTGAATATGGAGCATCTTGTAGGAAAACTGGAAAAGGGTATGCTGGCGAATTTCCTGGTAACATCAGGGGATCTGTTCGATGAGAATACCATTCTTTTTGAAAACTGGGTCCAGGGAGAACGATTCATCCTATCCGATATGAATCTGCCAAACCTGGCCGGGACATACAGTTTAACCGGTGAAAACAGGCAGGAGTATACCCTGGTCATAACCGGAAAACCAGGGAAATATTCGCTGGAAGTAGTCCTTGATGATACCACCAGGGTCAAGCCAAAGTTCATCATGGAAAAGCAGTGGATCCAGTTTATCCTTGATCCTGACAAAGATAGTGAGTCGCTATTGTTTACCGGATGGGTTGAAGGCGAAACCTTGAAGGGACATGTCCAGCTTTCCAATGGCTCTGTTGTAAACTGGACAGCGGAACGGGTCAAACCGGGTTCTCCAACCGATCAGAGGGAAAAAACAGGTACTCCGGCTTCTGATATTGCCGGTGAAGTAATCTATCCCTTTGTGGCATTTGGTGCACAACAAATACCCGAACAACGGGATGTTTTGTTCCGGAATACCACGGTATGGACCAATGAAGGTGAGGGAATTGTTGAACAGTGCGATGTACTGGTAAAAAATGGCAAAATTGCCGGCGTTGGGAAAAATCTGTCGTCGGAGGGAGTAGAAGTAATTGATGCTACCGGGAAACACCTGACATCGGGAATTATTGATGAGCATTCTCATATTGCCGTCTCCGGGGGTGTCAATGAAGGGAGCCGTGCAATAACCTCCGAGGTACGAATTGCTGATGTGATTGATCCCGAGGATATCAGCATCTACAGGCAACTTGCCGGTGGAGTGACTGCAGCACAGGTACTGCATGGATCAGCCAATCCGATCGGAGGACAATCCTGTATCATAAAGCACCGTTGGGGAAAAAATGCAGAAGAACTGAAGATAAAGAATACCGTAGGATTCCTCAAACATGCGCTTGGTGAAAATGTTAAACAATCGAGATATCCAGCCAACATGGCCATTCGTTATCCTCAAACCCGTATGGGAGTAGAGCAGATCATCAGGGATGGTTACCTGCGAGCGAAAGAATACCTGGAAACATGGGATCAATACAACCGGCTTAATCCGAAAGAAAAAGCGCGGATGACAAAACCCAGAAGAGACCTGAGGCTGGAAGCTATCGGTGAAGTACTCCAGAAGAAGAGCTTCATTACCTGCCACACATACGTTCAGTCGGAGACCAACATGATCATGAAGCTGGCTGAGGATTTCAATGTGAAGGCCCATACACTCATCCACAACACCGAAGGGTATAAAATTGCCGATAAAATGAAGGAACATGGAGCTGCCGGGTCGATATTTTCCGACTGGTGGGCATTCAAATATGAAGTATACCATGCCATTCCCTACAATGCAGCATTGCACCTGGATCAGGGGGTGCTCACCTGCATCCATTCCGACGACGCTGAGCTGTCAAGAAGATTGCACCAGGAGGCAGCAAAAGCAGTGAAATACGGAGGGGTTAAAGAAGAGGAAGCCTGGAAACTGGTCACCCTGAACCCTGCCCGGATATTACACCTCGACCACCGGATGGGAAGCATAAAAAGCGGAAAGGATGCCGACCTGGTCCTCTGGTCTGATAATCCCCTTTCCATCTATGCCAGAGCAGAGAAGACCATGGTTGATGGAGTATTCTATTTTGATCTGGAAAGGGATGCTGAATTGCTGCAATACATTCAGAACGAACGGAACCGGATCGTTCAAAAAATGATCCGCGAGGAAAAAGGGGCATCTGCTTTTACCAGGACCCGGTCCAACCAGCAATTCGTATGGGATGACGAAGAGGTCATCGATACATTCAAAGAAAACCGAACCATTGAATCGACCATTCAAAACCGATAGATCATGAAAACCAATATCTTTTATCTGCTCATCGCCTGTTTTTTCCTTGGAACAACTGCCGGTAAAGCACAAACAGCTCCTCCCCCTGCTCCTGAACAGGAAAAACCGATTCTTCTTCTGGGAGGGAGTGCACACATTGGCAATGGCAGTACCATCGTAAATTGTGCCATTGCCTTTGAGAATGGAACGATAACCAGGGTCACATCAGCGGATGAATTGCCCCTGGATCGTGATCGTTATGAAATCATCCGGATCGATGGTAAACATGTCTATCCCGGCTTGATATCTCCGGTTTCCAATCTGGGACTGAGTGAAATAGGAGCAGTACGGGCAACGGTTGATTCGCGCGAGATTGGTGAAATGAATCCCAATGTCCGAACCATAATTGCATACAATACCGATTCAGAAGTGATCCCGACCCTCCGATCCAACGGGATCCTGCTGGCACAGATAACCCCTTCCGGCGGATTGATTTCAGGTACTTCTTCGGTCGTTCAGCTTGATGCCTGGAACTGGGAAGATGCCGTGATAAAAATGGATGATGCAATACACTTGAGTTGGCCAACCATGTACAGGCGCAGGGGGTACGGATCATCCGCTTCAACAACAGCCGATCCCAACTATTCCACCCAGGTGCTTGAACTGGAGAAACTCTTTACGGATGCACAAAGTTATTATGAGAAGGGTGACCCCGAAAAAATGAACCTGAAACTGGAGGCAATGAAAGGATTGTTCGATGGAAGCAAACGGCTCTTCATTGAAGCCGGCTATGTAAAAGAGATCATCGAAAGCATCCAGTTCGCAAAAAAACATGGTGTTCAACACGTTGTACTCTCAGGTGGAGATGAGGATACCTGGTTGGTGAAGGACTTTCTAAAGGAGAACAACATCCCGGTCATCGTAGCACACCTGCACCGCATGGCAAAACGAAAGGATTATGATGTGCAGGAACCCTATAAACTGCCTGCTCTGTTTATGAAGGAAGGGATCCTAACAGGGATCTTATATCCTGGAGCCACAGGGTCCATGAATCTTCCATTTGTTGCCGGTCAGGCTGCAGGGTACGGACTGACCAAAGAGGAGGCACTGCAGTGCATTACACTAAACAATGCAAAAATCCTGGGAATTGACGATCGGTATGGTACGCTGGAAGAAGGAAAAAGCGCCACCCTCGTGGTTTCAGATGGAGATATCCTGGATATGCGCACCAACCAGGTGGAACTGGCTTTTATCTCGGGCAGAAAAATCGATCTTGATAACAAACACAAGCAGCTGTACCGGAAGTATAAGGAGAAGTATGCGCGGGAGGAAAAAGAATAGCACTATCCTCTATTTATTTCGGATTTCGGATTTCGGATTGCGCCTGCCTGCCGCAGGCAGGGATTGCGGATTGCGGATAGTAGGTTTCGGTATTCGGTTTTCGTCTGCCTATATGCCCTGAGATGCCTGGTGCCCTGCGGTCCATTCAACGTTTTCCCACTGACTTATTTAGTAGTCGGACCTAATGTTTTTCGTGTTCACACAATGAATTTGACATTTGAGTGATTCAATTCCACACCTACAGGCTTTTTTTCAAAATCCCCGTAACCCGTATTCCATATCCTTTTAACCATTACTTATAACTTATCAACGCATAACTTATAACAGTTCAAATCTATCGTTTCAAGACCCAGATAAAGTCAATCCCGATTGGTTTTCCCGGACTGCTTTTGTTTATCAGGGTCAGGGTTTGATCACCTGCTTCCAGTTTTACCGGTGCAGCAATAAAATTTCGTGCCAGGGTCCGGTATGGTACAGAGAGGTCGACCAGGGTTTCCTCTCCAAATTTCAGTTTCTGTCCATTGATTTCAGATTCAAAGGATCCGGCACCGGGTGCCCGACGAGCGGTAAACACAATAATATATTCTCCCTCTTCCTTGATTGGTAGGGTAAAAGAGATGGATGCTCCCCTCCAGACCATAATGTTACCACCGGCCCAGATATCCTGTTCTTTCAATTCAAACCCCTGGGTTTCCCTGGCGATATCTTCTGCCTGATAAAAATCTGCGTTGGCACAAAAATACCGGCGTACAGGCATCCAGTTTTCGGGCAGTTGAGGCAGTTTTACATCACTGTCTGATAACGGGATATGATCATCTATCATTCCCGGCAATCCATAATGATAAATGATTCTGCCGTATGAAAAACCGGGAACAGGTCCATGGCTAAACAATTCCATATAAAAAGCTATATTACTGGCAAAGGGGATGGGATCCAGGATGTGATACCTGTAGTTCGTTACGAATCCACGGTTTGCAGGTCCGTCATTTCTGGGCTGACCGCAATATCCATATGCAAATATCTCGCTGGAAGACCAGGCGTAATTGTAGTAGTCTTCTGAACCGGTGCCAAAAAATGATGGAAAATCATTCTCATCAACAAAAATTTTCTCATCTCCCTCACCCCACCAGTTTCCCCATGATGATGGAACAGGTGTTGGGTTCATGATCATTGCTGCCGCACCAACAATAACCCCTTTACCATGAGCAAACAGGTAAGGGATATCATACGGTTTTTCGTTTGAAGAAAACAGGTTATGATCCACTCTCCAGCGGGCGCGGAAATGCATCGACTTTCCCTCAATCCATTCATACTTGCCATTCAACACATTGCCTGAAACAAAAACAGGTTGTTCCCCGGTATTTTTAAGGGACAGTCTCACGGAATCGCGGTAAGGCATCACGAACCGGCAGATCATTGTCCCATCGGTCATTACGCTAAACGGGAGGGACTGGTATGGGTTAATTCCGGGTGCAGCACCGAAGAAATCTCCAATGGGTGATTGCACCTCTCCCCAGGGAGAACCATCAAATGATATGTTCAACACCGTTTGTCTCAGGGCGTTATTCAGCTCACCGGCTGAAAGTTGTAGTGTAAGGCATTCAATGGCTCCTTGCCCTTTTAGTTTGAGGAGTTCTCTCTCCTCTCCTGCCGGAATTTCAACAGTAATATCGGTTGACCGGTATTCCGGACTGAAGACCCAGTGAGTTACCGGGTCCTTCAGCAGGTTTGCCACCTTTATGATATCTTCTTTATACAGGTTGAGGTCATTGACAGAAAACGTTTTTACCAACGCTTTCTGATCATATATCCGCACACCGATGTGGTAGAAGTGAAGTCTATTCAGGTCTCCGATCCACTCTATTCTGCATCTCTTTGCAAAAGGCACAGGGTAATAGCCCGCCATATTCTGCGAGAACGATCCGGTAAATATTTCGGATGGGTAATCCGGAGCAACTGTTTTATAGGTTTCCAGGAAAAAGGGTTGTGCAGGACCTTCATAAAACGGTTTTGACACATCATCCAGGTAAAGACGGATATCACCATTGATGGCTGCTGTCCAGAGCCGGACGATGGCTCCCGGTCCTTTGATATCGCACATCAGGTACTCCCCTATTCCATCGTCACCCGGATTTTTGAGGACTTCGATAAAACCCGGAATCGGTTCCTGTCCGAAACCATCCGAATTGGCGAACCAGTCCGGTTTATCAGGATGAACGCTCCTCCGGTCATAGGATGAAAACTGGATTGACCTATAAGCCGGATCGGGGTATTCAGCCAGTGATTTCAGATCAACCATCTCCCTGACCAGGGAACCTGTTGTAATGGTTTGGGATAAAAGTAGTTTTGAAGTCGAGGTGAATAGAAGTAACGATAACAGTACTGGAACAAAAAAAATCTTGTCCGTTGATCTTGCATGTTTTATCATGACGGTACAGGTTTAATAGAAAAGGTTAATGTAGGAAATCTTTCCTGTTGAAGATCAGAAAATAATTCGGGATTCGCAAGCTTCAGGGGGTAGATTAGACTGTAGTAATTCGATAGTCAGACAACGGTTATTTTTTCCATAAACTCCAAACTCCCTCTCATTTCTACTTTCTTGTCAACCAGGACTACCAACTACCATCCCGGGATAAAGTTGATCCCGAATGAACCAGTAGAGAAGCCATTTCCCTGGAATGGCCATGCATAGTATGGTTCAATAACAATAGCACCAAACAAGTTAACACGCAGGGATGCACCAATACTATATACCGGAATCTTGGTTAAGGGTTTATTGATGTCATAAGTAAGCGAGAGATCATTATCCGAAAACCAGGCCATACCGGCATCCAGGAAAAGTGACAATTCTGACATGATGGAGTTCAATTTGATGGGCGCCATTCGTTTAGGTCCCGTTACCGGAATTCTGAGTTCGACATTTCCGAGAACCATCTGGCTACCATACAATTGGTTAGCCACATAGTTCATCTCCTCAATCGACATATTTTCATACAGGTTGTGGTTATCATACCCCCTGATGAACCAGGGATATCCCAGGTATAGTGGATTCATCATCCCTTCCTCAGCACCCCGGCCGTATCTTCCGTATTGAAGCACCCGGGTTGCCAGTGTTACGGGTTTGATCCGAAAATACTTTCTAAAATCAAGATAGGTGGTATAAAAACCAAACTCACCGAAATACTTCTCCACCTGGAACCGGCTTCGGTGTCCCGATAAAGGAGAGGCAAACCCAAAGATAGAGTTGTCTGTTACATAGGCAAGATCGAGTCGCTGCATATTGAATCCATCGGGGGCATCCAGTTTTTTTCTCTTTTGTCCCATGTAATAACCCGTATATGAATCGTAAATGGTTTCCCACCGGTCGATGCGATAATAATACCAGGCATGGGATACTCCAAATTCCATTCTTCTCGTGGTAGAAAACGGAAGGTAAGCAAATGCTGCGATCCGGTCTTCAAACAGCCTGATCTGGTCCATTACTATTTTATCAACCAGATAATATCCGTCATCAACGGGGAGGGTATCGTTATATTGAATACCGGCAGTGACATACTGGTATGGGATATGGGAAAGTGAACCTCCCCAGTTCAGCCGTCGTTTCTGGTTCATGTAGGCAACCTGTCCGCCAAAATCATAGATCTCACCGTTGATAGCCAGCGATACATACATCTGATTGTTACCCACCATATCACCAAAAATGGCGAATACACTTCCGGCCATACCTGTTCCCATACGGTTGGAATTAATAGCTGCCCCTACAGAGACATTGGATATGTAATCCAGTTTGAATTTGGGTTTATACTTCTTCTCAACAAACGATTCCGGATTCTTAATCCCGTAACTTTCCCTGTCTTTCAAACTGGCATCCACCAGGTTCTGGCGAACTTCAATTGCCGGAGGGAGGGTTCCGGCACGTAAATCCAGCTGATCCGGCGAGACCTTAATCATTTCAAAATCAGATAGATTTGCTTTATAAATGCTGTATTTCCCGTTGAAATAATACGAATAGGCAATTTCATCACTTTCCCGGGCTATACTGATCGCCGGGGAGTAGCTGGTAATACCGGAAATACCCGTAAGGTAATCGGTCAGCCTATAGACATCACCTGTCTCCAGTTCATAGAGATAGAGATTCCTGAATCCATCACAATCGGAGAGGAAATAGATCTTTTTTCCATCAACAGAAAAGAGGGGATTTACGTTCTTTGCACCAGGAAAGACGGGAAGAATCTCTATCCGGTGTTGATTTTCCAGATCGATCAGCCCAAGGTTGAAATTTAAATTGGCATAGGGTGTCTCCTCTTCGCGTTTATCGGTAGAAACCACCAGGTATCTCCCATCCGGCGACCAGGCAGGATGGATGTAGGAAAACCGGTCATCGGTTATTTGTTCAACCGTTCCTGACCTGAGATAATAGCGGTAGAGATCACGCTCTCCGTTGACTATTCCTGCAACAACGATGCTTTCACCATCGGGGGACCAGGATGGATGATTGAATGCAGGTACACCCGGAATGGGGATTTGATCCAGCATTTTTCCATTCCTGGTATTCAGAATAACCAGCTGGTTTTCACCTTTCTCAAAAACACTGAATGCAAAACGGGAACCATCCGGTGACCATGTACCGGCAGATTCGATGTAATTCAGTGCATCTACCTCATGTGAATACACATCCTTTGTCAGTTTTCTGATGATCTTTCCCGTCTCAACATCAGCAAGAAAAAGATCCAGTGAGACCACCTCTCTTTCGGAAAGAAACACGACCTGTTTTCCATCCGGACTGAGCGAGGGTGAAAGGTTCATATCACCTGCATTCCCGGCAAAGAGGATCTTCTCACCCGCAAGTAGATCGATCGAATCCCTGAAAAAGTTACGGTAGTAATTTTCTGTTGAAGTTTTCCACAATGCTGAAAAAGTTTCAGCATCCATATTGAGGTACTTTTTAATGGCATACTCATACCCGTGTTTTGCCGTTTCCATAAAGATAGGAGCCATTACATCTTCTCCCCACGCCTTGGCTACCATTGACCAGAATGCCTGTCCCCACCGGTAAGGAAAGTACTTGTAATTTTGAGAAAGCTGTTTGAGTGTAGGGAAGTCATCATTTAATATTGCATCACGCATCCACATGGCTGTGTGAGGATCCACGCTGCCAATAGACAGGTATTCAGCCATCCCTTCAACCATCCACAACGGCAGGTTATTCAGACTATTCAGGTTGGTTGAATCATCATCGATAATCATATTGTACTGGAAGGCATGTACCAATTCATGTCCAAGAACGTGGTCGGTTTGCGCATTGGTGGCAGCAACGGGTAATATCACCCTCCTCTTTAACGCTTCCGTAACGCCACCTGTTCCAACACTTACTGTGCTGGAGATGGCTGAAGTTTCCTGAAAATCGGAATGATTTGCGTAGAAAATGATGGGATTCTTTTCCTCAATGGTGTCCTTCAATACCCGTAAGTGCATCCGGTACCACTCCTCGCTTCTCCGCGCAAATTCATCCAGCAATGAATCATTTTCAAGATAATGGTAAATTTCAAAATGAGGTGTTTCATACACCTTATAATCAAACAGCTTATACGCTGGTTTGTTCCTTCCAAAATCCTGCGCCAATAGAATACCTGGTGAGAACATTATGACAATCCAAAACATCAAAAGGATTCTGGCAGGAAATCTTTTGCAGATACTTTTGATTGACATAGTTTAACATTTTATACCGTTAACATTCAACTTGATCTTGTCAGTCTCCTGATCAGTTTTTTATGCAATTTTTGTACCAATGTATGTGATCCTGCCCCATCAAATTGCGGATCAGGATAACAAAAAAAACGGTTAGCCAGTTCCAGCCACTGAAGTGGCTCCTGCCGGCAGGGCCTATTGCCTGTAAGCCCCTCCGGGAATCTTAACCCCTAAGCCCCATCCGTCAGATCCGAAATGGATCAGACGGTACCATGACACCCGGTCTGACAACTATTTCTCCCAATAGGGAAAATATGCTGCCCATCCGGATTACAGCCGGAGAAAAAGCAGTTGAGGGATTCGGGGGTCATCACTAAAAAAGAGGTTGTCGTATTACGCCTGCCTGCCGGGTTCTCCTCCGTAACCGCTTCAGCAGTGAAGGAGGGTAGGCAGACTTGTTCGATATTCATATTAATTGCATGCTGCATACTACCTACTACTTACTAATTGTCTTATTCTCCTCCCCCTGGTCCTCCGGACCTTTCCCACTCAAGAGGGGGATATTTCATATGTTTTCACTTCATCAATATCTATTAACTAATAACTTATAACAATTAACTAAACTCATCGTTTCACAACCTTTCCGGAGCCGATGGTATGGTCATTCAATTCGATGGTATACAGATAGATACCTGCCGGCAAACTCCCGCCGGGATCTTCAGCAGGGTTCCATATAATTTCCGTTTGACCCGCAGGATCTGAGGTTTGGCTCAGCGCCTTCATCTCTTCACCCAGCACATTATAGATCCTGATCCTGATCCTTCCGGATTCCGGTGTGTTAATGCTAAAGCGGACCTCCAGGTCAAACGGATTCGGATAGACATCGATTTCAGCCAGATTATAGCTACCATCCACACCTGTGGGGTTACAAGTCCCCAGCATGTTTGCATCCATCCAGGTCAACCGTGTGGTGATCCAGTTGGTAAAAAAGGTGATTTCCTCTTCCCAGGTATCTCCGATGAAGTAGTTGGGCCAGACATAGGTTCCCAGGATCTTCCACTTGTTAAAATTCCGCACCTGCCCTTCCTGGAGGCTAACCACCAGTGAATCGATTAAAGCGGTCACCGTATCGGTATGAAAGGGCCCCTGCCTGAGTTCTTCCCACCGGCATTTCAGCCGGTTGATCACCAGTGGATCTTCAAAAAGCCGTTTCCACCAGTAGATCCTGCTCCACTTATCGTAGATCCATCCGTCGGGTTCCCAGGCTCTCTCTGCATCACCGTAATTCACATTACCGTAGCCCAGATTAAAGTCCCAGATGGGTCCCAGGTGCAGGCGTCCCCCATCACTGTCTTTCTCTTTGTACATGAATGTACTGAACCGGTAACTGTCAATCTCCTTCGACAGTTCGCGCATGATAAAGTGGTCGATCACGGACCCGGCATCGATATACTTCCGGTACCCATAAAGCGGATCAGTAAACCCTGATCTGCTGAGCGTATTCTCAAGCTGCAGGATAAAATCCTGGATATAGGCTGCCTGTTGAGGCATCAGATCTTCCGGTTTTGGATAATAATATTGAAAAAAGAGGGGCGTATAATCCGGGTAAGAAGGTGCAGGATTGGGGTAGGATGTCCACCCAACGATACCGGGTTGGTCCGTTTTATCAATCCGGATGATGTATCCACCTGTTAGTTCATTTCCCGAAATATCGGTTTCCAGCAGGGTTGCTATGTTTAGTCTGTTGTTGTCGCGTTTGATCTTTTCCATCAGCACATAAACTCCACTGTAATCCCCATTCAGGATCAACTCGCAAAACCGGCAGCGGGGAGCCCAGTTCCCCATCCTGTTTCCCAGATCGTAAGTTACAACATTCCGGATGAGGCTTTTATCCGAGTAGGGGGCATAAAGGATCCAATCGTTTTCTGCCGGCATCCCGAGCAGTGAAACGTTATTGTTCAGACCAAATGAATCCTGTGTTTCAAAGAGATAGGATTTCTTCGGAAACCAAAGCGTCGATGATCCCCGCAACTCGATATTGATCTTTCCACAGTATCCATTGTACGGATCATTGATCTTATTCCGCTGTCCCGGACCATTATCAATAATTCCCATATCCACAAAAACACGTGGCTCATCCACTATTGGGAGTCCATGTGTATTGATCACCAGGATTGGAAGGTTTGAAGAAGTAAAAACTTCCGGTGGATTGAACCAGCCAGGGACTGATGAATAATAGGAGGACCCGTCACTTAATCCGACAGAAAAAAAAGTAATGGACGACATATCGGAAGAGGTGTTATTGTAGTTATGAACCTGTATTGCCAGAATATTCTCTCCCTCTACCAGGCAATCCCTCAGCATTTCCTTGTTGATCATAAAATATTCCGGATCCTGCCCCTGGTACATTGTGGCTTCGTGAAGCTCATAGGCAGGTTGATTATAGGCAGGATAGTCCCCGATAGCTCCAACACCCACCCTGGCTACCTCCACATCATTGATATAGGCAACAAATGCATCATCGAAGTCGATATTCAGCACAGCAAACAGGATAACAGAAGTATCGTAAATCGTGAATGTCTTTCTCAGGTAAAGCGACAAGGGGTAAGGAATTTCAAAACCGGGTTCTTCTGAGATATCCGTCCGGTCGTCATCGTCTCCATATCCTATACCACCGGGCCCAAGTGACCAGGATGAATCATCGAAAGAGAAGGTTCTCCATTGAACTGGCGGTTCAGACCAGCCTACAAAATATTTCCACTCATGGTAATCGTAGATAACGGTTTCCCAGTGGTCTACCTCATCCTGTTGGGAAAGGGCAGGGACAACAGACAAAAACAGCAGGCAAAATCCTATGGCATGTATTCTGGAGGTTTTGCACAGGAAATTCATGCAATGATTCAGAGACGGCATGCCTGGCGTTTCTACATCGGTATAATAATTTTCATTACATTCCTTGTTTTGTCGTTTTATCATTCTAAATCCTCTTGAAGAATAACAACAATGGGGTTACCTAACAAAGAATATTCAGAAAATCCGATACTTAAACCCATACCATTCGTTAAAACACTATTCCATCAGCATAAATTTTGCCTTTTTCAGCTCTGTCGAATTGGGTCCGATGAAGACCTCAAAATCCCCTGGTTCAGCGGTGAATTCCATGTTGATATCATAAAATTTAAGATCCTCTTCCGTTATAGCAAATTGTACCGTTACGGATTCCCCTGCCGGTATACTTTCTTTTCTGAATCCCTTCAATTCCAGAACGGGTCTGGTAACGCTACCCACCAGGTCCCGGATGTAGAGTTGAATGGTCTCTTCTCCATCCCTGTCTCCTGTGTTTTTTACAGTTACCTCAGCGGTTAATTCACCACCGGGTATGAGGACTGTATCGCTGAGTGTTACCTCTGAGTATTCAAAGGTAGTATAGCTCAAACCGTATCCGAAGGGGAAAAGCGGTGTAACCGGAATATCCAGGTATTTTGAGTTCCAGCGGATCCCCGGGACCAGAGGACGGCCCGTGTTTTTATAACTGTAAAAGATAGGGATCTGACCAACAGAAACGGGAAAGGTAACCGGTAATTTACCCGAAGGGTTGTATTTCCCGAGAAGGACATCGGCAATGGCAGGACCTGCCTGGGTTCCGAGGAACCATGTTTCCAGGATGGCTTGCACATTCTCTTTCACCCATGGAATGGCTAACGGTCTGCCATTCATAAGCACAACAACAATCGGTTTCCCTGTTTTTTGCAGTTCCATGAGAAACGCTTTCTGGACACCGGGAAGACCTATGTCGCTACGGCACAATGCTTCGCCTGACATTAATCTGGATTCACCGACAGCAACAATAACTACATCAGCAGCCCTGGCAATACGGATAGCTTCCGGAAATCCGCTTCTATCCTCACCGTTTATCTGGCAACCTTTGGCATGCACGACCTGAGCCTTCCCTTCCAGGCTGTTTTTTAATCCTTCAAGTAATGAGATAGCTTCTGCCGGATTTCCCCGTGCCGACCATTCACCGATCAGATCAAATTGAGTATCAGCCATTGGGCCGACCAGTGCAATTGTTTTTATCTTATCCGGGTCCAGTGGAAGCAGTTGATTCTCATTTTTCAGCAACACGATCGATTTTCTCGCCACATCACGGGTTATCTCAAGGTGCTCTTCACTCAATATCACTTCCTTTTCCCGTTCTTCGTTACAGTACCTGTAGGGATCATCGAAGAGTCCAAGCTTGAATTTCACCCTCAATATCCTGCGAACTGCGTCATCCAGTTGGGATTGGGTAACTTTCCCATCATCTAATAACCGGAAGAGTTGCGGATCATAAATGAGTCCCATCATATCCATATCGACACCGGCATTCATGGCAAGGTAACCGGCTTCGTATTCATTTGCAGCAACCCCATGGATAATCAATTCCCGGATTGAAGACCAGTCAGACACAATAAATCCTTTGAAATTCCATTCCTTCTTTAACTGATCGGTCAGGATATACCGGTTTGCTGTTGCCGGGATCCCATTGATCTCATTGAAGGCACTCATGAACGTTTCCACTCCGGCATCAACTGCGGCTTTGAAGGGTGGAAAGTAAATTTCATGCAGTGTCCGGTCGGATATATCGACCGTATTGTAATCCTTGCCTGCCATAGCCGCACCATAGGCTGCAAAATGCTTGGCGCAGGCTGCAATGGTACTGTGGTCTGCCAGGTCATCTCCCTGAAAGCCTTTTACCCTGGCAGCTGCAACCAGGCTGCCCAGGTAGGGGTCCTCGCCTGCTCCTTCCATAATCCTGCCCCATCTGGGATCTCTTGCTATATCGACCATTGGTGCAAAGGTCCAGTGCTGACCTGCAGCTGCTGCTTCAGTAGCTGCAACACGTGCCGAGGTTTCAATCAGTTCCATATCCCAGGATGCCGTTTCTGCCAGCGGAATCGGGAAAATGGTCCTGTACCCGTGAATGACATCGTAACCAAAAATCAGGGGAATGCCAAGGCGGGTCTCCTCAACGGCAACTTGCTGGAGTTTACGGGTATATGCTGCTCCATTCACATTCAGCATCGAGCCAATCTTTCCATTCTTCAGGGGCTCCATATAATTGTGCTCATCGGACACCGGTCCGGTAAATTCTCCAAAGCCCGAATACTGCATGAGCTGGCCCACTTTCTCTTCCAGTGTCATCAGCGCTAACACTGAATCAACCTTCCGGTTAATCTCTTTTTCCGCATCTTGGATCTTTCCGTTCGATTCACAGGCGGTTAGTAACAGAGCCACTACAAGGGGGGCAATGAAAAAAGTTACAATCTTTAATTTTGAAGCTTTCATGATTTTAATCATTATTTTAAGTTAAAAAAATAGTCATTCGGTTTACTGGTATACCCTGACATAATCAACAACCAGTTGCTGGGGGAATATGGTAGTGTCCACACCTTCCTGTCCGCCCCAGGTACCTCCCACTGCGATATTCATGATCAGGTAAAAATCGTGGTCAAACGGCCACACGGCCGGATCGTCTGACTCTTTTTCGAAGGAAAAATACCGGTTATCATCCACGAAGAAATCAATCCTGTCCTCCTGCCAGTCCACTGCATAGGTATGAAATTCCTCTTCGGCTGTGGGTACCTGGATCTCTCCACCCCTCTGGGTATTTTGGGGATGGTTATAGGCACCGGTATGAATGGTCCCATGGATCGTATCGGGTTGATAGCCGACGTATTCCATGATATCAATTTCCCCGCTTTCAGGCCACCCGCCATATGTGTGTTCTGAAAAAAACATCCAGATGGCTGGCCAGACACCGGTTCCGGAGGGCAGTTTTGCACGCACTTCAACGCGTCCAAAGGTCCAGTCACCTTTGTTTTTCGTTGTCAGGCGGGCGGATGAGAAATCCATCCCTTCAGTCTTCTCAAATCGTGCTTCTATAATCAGATTTCCTTCTTCGACCCGGGCATTCTGTGGTCTATTTTCTGTATAATACTGAAGCTCCTGATTACCCCAGCCATGTCCGCCAATAGCATAATTCCATTTCGTCGAATCAGGCAAACCCGTGTAATTGAACTCATCACTCCATACAAGCTCTTTATTCTGCGTGCATGCCACGGCTACAAACAGAATAAATAAAGAGATCAATAAAATACGTATTGCTTTCATTGTTCTTGATTGATTAAGGTTTACAATTTAATGAATTTTCTGAACATCTGTTTTATTCTTTATGTGGTTATCCATAAGTCAGGTTGTCGGACAAAGCTATCGCCAGGTGTAAAATATAGTAAACACGGATAGTATTTATCATTTTAGAAGCACAAGCGGTTAATGTTATTTTCTCTTGTGAAATTAGTATATTGTAATTGCATTTACGAAAACGTACTTCTTACCAATCTCCCATGAACAAAATGAATCAGAAAACGGTCAGTAAATTAACATTTTCAGGACCTGTTTATATGTATTTTCTTGTCATTTTACGGGTTGTTATCGGGTGGCATTTCCTTTATGAAGGAATTGTCAAACTTACGGATCCCAACTGGTCATCAGCGGGTTTCCTGGCTGAATCCTCCTGGATCTTTTCCGGTATTTTTCACCGGATGGCTACCGGGCCGGGCATTCTACAGGTGGTAGATTTCCTGAATACCTGGGGCTTGATCCTGATCGGCCTGGGATTATTCCTGGGTCTCTTTACCAGGCTTTCTGAAATTTCAGGCATTGTTCTCCTTGGACTATATTACATTGCCAATCCGCCGTTTATTGCAACAGGCTCCGCAATAACCGTGGAAGGGCATTATCTCTTCGTTGATAAGAATCTGGTTGAATTAGTTGCCCTGCTTGTTTTGACCTTCTTTCCCACCGGGAAGTTTCTGGGATTTGACCATTTCATCTTTCAAAGCTGGAAACGAAGATCCATCAGTCATCAGGGGGAGGTGGCGGAAAAGCCGCTGCCCCAGGATGTTGCCCCTGCATCATCCGGCAGGAGAGAATTGGTGAAACAACTCGCAACACTGCCCGTAGTGGGTGCCTTTGCATATGCCTATTTTAAAAAAAGGAAATGGGAAAGTTTCGAGGAAAAGATACTGTTGGATTATGACACAGCCAGACCGGATGCAACCACGGGAAGTACAATCAAAACCTTTCATTTTGCAGGCCTGAAAGAGTTGAAAGGGACACTTCCGCAGGGTCAGATTAAAGACCTGAAGATCAGTAGAATGATTCTGGGAGGGAACCTCATCGGCGGATGGGCACATGCCAGGGACCTCATCTATGTTTCGAAACTGGTTAAAGCCTACCATACCGACCAAAAAGTGTTTGAGACCTTCAGGCTTGCAGAAATGTGCGGGATCAATACCATTTTAACCAATCCCCAATTGTGCAGGGTGATTAATGAATACTGGAACAAAGAAGGGGGTAATATCCAGTTTATTTCGGATTGCGCGATTAACAACAATGCCATGGAGGGCATTAAGATATCCATCGATGGTGGTGCCCATGCATGCTATGTACAGGGTGGAATAGCTGACCAGCTTATCCTTGATGGAAAAGTGGATGAGATCGGTAAAGCGCTTGAATTCATCAAACAAAACAGCCTGCCGGGAGGTATCGGAGCCCATTCGTTACAAACAATCCAGGAATGTGTCCGGGTTGGATTAAAACCGGATTTCTGGGTAAAAACGCTGCATCACAAGCAATACTGGTCAGCAAAACCGGAAGAGGAATTTGATAACATCTGGTGCAAGCAGCCGGAGCAGACCATCGCATTCATGAATGACCTGGAAGAACCGTGGATAGCCTACAAGATACTCGCTGCAGGAGCTATTCACCCGAAGGACGGATTCCCGTATGCCTTCAGCAATGGGGCAGATTTTATCTGTGTCGGGATGTACGATTTTCAGATTGTTGAAGATGCGAACATTGCCCTGGACGTACTGAATGGTGAACTGAAGCGTGCCAGGGAGTGGAAAGCTTAATTCGATAGTAACTCAATGGTAATTCGATGGTCATGCGATGGTCATGCAATAGTCATCTCGTTGTCATTCAATAGTCAGGCGATTGCCAAATCTTACGAAAATCCAAATGACAAAAGCCCAAATAACAAACAATAAACAATACAAGGAGGGAAATAATCATGAGAATTCGTATTAGCATCACACTGCTTTTAGTATCTGTACTGACCTATGCCCAGCCGGAAATACCGGTTGAACAATGGACCGGGAAAACGATACTCCTGTTCGGGGCACACCCGGACGATGATGTTTACTCACAGGGGACTCTTGCCATGCTGAAGAACCATGGTAATGAGGTGTTTGTTGCTGTGCTTACCAGCGGAAATGTAGGAACCCAGGACCCTGACCTTTCCATGATGGACCTGGCAAATATCAGGAGAGAGGAGGAGCTGGCTGCACTGGCTGAACTGGGCATCCCGGCAGATCATTACATTAATCTGGGATATGATGATGGGATGCTGGAATATGAAAACAGGAAGGAAGCCGTTGCTCAGATCGTACGCCTGATCCGGAAAATCCGGCCGGATGTTATTTTTTCATTTGACCCTGGAAAAGGGGAACAGCGATGGCATAAAGCCGACCACCGGGCGGCTGCAATGCTTACTGCCGATGCAGCACGGGCTGCCATGTGGCCCCTGCTTTTCCAGGGACAGATTGCCATGGAGGGATTGAAAGCGCATACGATACCGGAATACATGCTTTACGACTCTGCTGAGGAAGATATTAATACGTGGGTTGACATATCCGGTTATGTGGATAAAAAAATAAACGCCATGATGAAGTATGTCAGCCAGTGGAGTTCAGGCTGGTATAACTATACCGGTCCGGAAATACCGGCAGCGGAGAAAGAACTGGTCAAGGAACGGGTTAGCAGCCGTATTCACTACAGGAATGGTAAAGCCGTCGAAGGATTCCGGTATTATAAAGGCTTGCCGGATGGAATTGGACGATAGTTATGCCAAAGGCCCGCCTGCCGGTCGGGCAGGCATCACTATGTGATACGGGATAAGTTATTGTTGATAAGTTATCAGGTTGTGTACTTGTTGCTGGTTCCTCGGTCCTCGGTAAAAAAAGAGTAGTGAGTGGTGAGAAATGAGTTGTGAGTGATGAGTGGAATACGAGTTACGGGTACTAATCTTAGGCTCCATCAGGCCGTGCCTTCAAGCCTCAGGCGGGCAAACCAGTAGATAGGTATAAATATTGATTGTCTATGAGTTACACAGATCTGCTTCCTTTTAAGATAATGGAAGGTAATAGTGAATGGAAAGCAGATTTGTGAATTACAGCGATCCCGCCAAAGCGGGAGAGCGAATTACATTGAGCGAAGCGAAATGCCTGTCGGCAGACAGGCAGGTATTACAGCTTCATTACTTCGATCATTCCCCATTCTCTCTAAGCCAAAAAAACCACCTGCAATCCATACCTACCTTATTTTCATTGTCCTGCTGCCTCTTCCCGGTTCATTAAACGCTTTTAGTTTAACCGTACCGGTAACAGGATAATTGTGAGTAGAAGGATGGGTGTTTTTTTCATGGATTTAGGATTTTTAGTATGAAAATGTTTACTTTACGGTAGTGCAAAATCTTGGAATTA
>Ga0315537_1000676_pt1 | contig 27103 bp, 25 predicted proteins | sample SalMarSW160270MG_FD_203091 | JGI IMG/M metagenome (GOLD analysis project Ga0315537, IMG submission 203091) | Salt marsh sediment microbial communities from the Plum Island Ecosystem LTER, Massachusetts, United States - Salt Marsh Sediment SW1602-70 ...
TAGATACCGATCTTCTGCGGGTCTACCTGATACTCTTCAACCAGGAATTTTGCCCCATCCACCTGATCAGAAAGGTCTTTCCCCCCCATGTGCCGGTAAATGGCAGTTCTCCAGTCCCTTCCATAGCCAGCACTTCCGCGGTAATCGATGTCCAGAACAGTGTAACCATTGTCGGCAAGGAGATTATGAAACATGTATTCCCTGAAATAACTGCTCCACCATTTGTGAGCATTCTGAAGATAACCGGCACCATGCACAAAGATAACAGCAGGGCCCTGTTCGATTGGATTTTCAGGCCTGTAGAGCCTGGCATACACCTCCGCACCGTCACTTGCTTTGAAGGTGATAATTTCCGGTTTCCTCCATGGGTATTCAGTAAACTCTTCTGTTACGGAATGGGTTATCTGAATCGGTGCTGCACCCTCTTTATTCTCCAGGAGATACAATTCTTCCGGATGGTTTGATGTGGAATGAATGAGGGCAAACCACTTCTCATCCGGAGAGATGGTTACATCACACCTTCCTGGAAGATGGGTAATTTGCTCTCGCTTGCCTCCCTCCAGGGGCATCCGGTAAAAATGACGCTCACCAGGATGAATCTCATTCGAAACGAAATACCAATATTTTTTGTCCAGTGAGATGGACGGATTATAAATTTCGAATGATCCCTGGGTTAATGCTTTTTTCTTGCCCGTCCGGATATGTAATGTATACAGGTGAGAATAGCCCGATTCCTCCGATTGAAACCAGATGCTTTTGTTGTCAGGCATCCATCCAACAGAGGATCCATACCATCCCGTACCGGGTCCTCCAATCCATGCCTCATCCCGTTGCCGGTCAAGAAGCTTCATCTTGCCAGTCTCAATATCAAGGTGCATGATCCACCGATCTTTGTTATCCATGGATGAAATGGTCAGAACAGCATTTTTCCCGTCGTCTGACCAGACCGTTGTACCCATGATCACTTTTCGGGGTTTGTCAGTGTTCCACTTTTTATCGGGATAGTCTTGGATATAATCCGGTGGATCACAAATACCCGGTATTTGATCAGTCATTACCTGGTAGATGGTATCGCCGACAATATCATAAATGTACATTTCCGTTGAGGCGAAGTATGGTGTTCCAACCTTTGACCTGGCATGGCGGGTCTCTGTGTAACCGGATTCTGTAATATAATTCTGTATTTCTGTTTCTTTTGCATCCGGTACATTTTTGTAGAAAAGGTATATAATGTACTTTTCATCGGGACTTAATTCAATAGAGGACGGTCTCTCTTTTCCTGTGTAAATAGCTCTCAGTTTTTCCGGAGCATACAATTCCTGTTCTTTTTCTGACCGTTCCCGATCCTCTTTTTTCTCCCGCAATACTTCAAACAGCCTGAGCTGGTCATAATATAACCATTCTTCCTGATCATTTGAGTATGGCTTTTTTTCAGCCCTTTCCTGTCCCATGACAAAGTTGGTTATTTGTGTGGTTTGACCGGATTGGATATCCCAGGCAAACAGATTGTTGTCACTGGTGAAGATGATCTTTGTCTCATCCTGACTGAAGGAAGGGGATCTCTCATACCCAACGGTATTTGTGATCTGTACAATATCCCCCGTTGACAGGGTTAACAGAAAAATATCCCCGTTTTTTTCATAGAGCATTTGTGTGCGTGCATTGTTGTAATCACCACGGGTTGCCGGCATCTCTTTCCTCTCTTCAGGAGTTACCTTTACAGGAGTCGTTTCCATGGGCTTGATTTTATACATTGAAGCACTCTCTGCACCATCAGGATTCCAGTTAAAAAAGAGCAGATTGCCGTCGGGAGACCAATTCAACCGGCTGGGAGAAATCCCGATCCACGTTGGATCCTGCATGATCTTTTCAATGGATAGTTGGGGATGAGCCGGATTGGTTTTCTGGCACAGTGCCAGAAGATGACTGAATGCAAAAAATAGAAATAACAGATACTTGATTTTCATGACAATAAGATTCAATTTGTTTATAAAATGTAGGGCGATGTGCTGAAATTACCAAAAAGAATTGAAAAAGAGATGGAAAGCATGGCTTTATTTGGAAAGCGGAATCAGAATTTATCCAGGTACAGATATTTTTTTTTAATCTCATCCAGGATGTCGACGATCTCTTCTTCAGCAGTTGAGGTCAATAACCGGAAGCGGATTTCCCGAAAATCCGGGAGTCCTTTAAAATAACTGGAAAAATGTCTTCTCATTTCAAAAATTCCACGCGGTGTTCCTTTTGATTCAATTGATTTTTGGAAATGAAGTTTTGCGGTCTCAACCTTCTCTTTGATGGATGGAGGGGGTATGATTTTCCCGGTTTCAAGGTAGTGTTTCACCTCTTTGAATACCCAGGGCCTTCCAACTGTTGCCCTGCCAATCATGATCCCATCGACACCATATTGTTCAAACATTGATTTAGCCACTTCAGGGCTGGTAATATCTCCATTGCCAAAAACAGGAATGCATATTCTGGGATTATTCTTTACTACACCGATAAAGGTCCAATCGGCTTTTTCTTTATACAGTTGAACTCCCGTACGTGCATGGATGGTAATGGCCTGTATCCCGGCATCCTGAAGACGCTCGGCAATTTCAACTATATTTTTACTGTCCTCATCCCATCCAAGCCGCGTTTTAACGGTTACCGGGAGTCGTGTGGTCTTCACAACTGCCGAGGTCATTTTAACCATCCTGTCGACATCTTTCAACATTCCGGCTCCGGCTCCCCGCCTGGCAATTTTTCGCACAGGACAGCCGAAATTAAGATCGATAAATTCGGGAGACGATTGCTCTGCAATTTTTGCCGCCTCAACCATCGATTCAATGGTATGACCATAAAGCTGAATACCGATGGGTCGTTCATGGTCAAAAATTTCAAGCTTTTTCAGGCTTTTTCGTCCATTACGGATCAACCCGTCAGAAGAGATGAATTCGGTATAGAGTAGGTCTGCACCGAACTGTTTACACAAATAGCGAAAGGAGGGATCGGTTACATTTTCCATTGGGGCAAGGGAGAGAGGATAATCCCCTAATTGAATATTTCCAATAACAACCAATACGAAAAATATTAAGTACTTTTAACTGCTAAATTAATAAATTGGAGGAATGGCTGAGGGAATACTGAAAAATACCTCCCACTTTACCCGGCTTATATTTTCAGCGCTGGTCATCGTTGGATCATTTCTGCTTTTTTTATTCCTTGCTGCACTTTTAGCAATTCCCATTTTTGGACTGGAAACAGAGGAGCTGCTATCTATTATTGAGAACCTTAGCGAGACGAACCACGTTGGGATTATGAAATATTTTCAAATCTGGTTATCCATCGGGACATTTGTTTTCCCTGCATTGCTCATCGCTTATTTCATCAGTGGAAACAGCATCGGCTATTTAAAGCTTAATCGTCATCTCAATACGATTTCTGCATTCCATGTTATTCTGGTTATACTGATCGCCCTGCCCATCATTAATCTGTTGGCTCAATGGAATGCTGATATGAATCTTCCGGATTTTCTGGATGGGCTTGAGGGGAGGATGAAGGAGATGGAAGAACGAGCAGGAAAACTAACCGGGACCTTCCTGGATTCAGACTCAATAATCCAATTCATCATCAATCTGATCATGATAGCAATCATCCCGGCTATTGGTGAGGAGTTGTTGTTCCGTGGAGTTATCCAACGAATACTCTGTGAGTGGACCAGAAATAATCACATCGGGATCATCATTGCAGCAATGATTTTTAGTGCTTTTCACCTCCAGTTTTATGGATTCTTACCACGGTTAGCCTTGGGGATATTCTTCGGATACCTTTTTCTTTGGAGCAGAACCATCTGGCTTCCTATCCTTGCCCATTTTGTAAACAATGGCCTTGCAGTTACCATCTATTATATTTTTGGTGAGGAATTTGTGACAAGGGATGTTGATTCCCTGGGCACTGGCAGAGGAGGATTTTTACTGATTGCTGTCACAGCAGTTTTTGCTGGTTTGCTAACATGGTATATTTACCGTATTGAGCAGGGTATTCGCAAACCGTCATGAGTAAACAGAGGGGATGGAGGAGTTATTGCAGTGCCGGAATAATGGAGACTAACCAATTCCTTTATGCTGATCATCGGCGAAAGTGATGTTCCTCATTTCATTTTTCCTGAAGACATATACCAGACCATATTCCTTTGCCTTCTCACGCTTCATGTTTTCCGGCAGATCACGGTAGTATTCTTCAACTTCATTCCAGGCTTGTAAAATAATCTGGTTGGCTTTTTCACGCAGGATTGACAGTTTTTGATGATTCAGACCATTTTTTTTCTGAAGGTTTTTCTGAAAATTGTATGCGTCGAGAAATTGTTCATACCTTACTTTGACCACTGCTATGGTAGGATTCGTAATGGGTGATAATCCTTTCACGATCCGTTTGGCTTCTCCATTAATAAGGTTTTGTCCCCATGTAATGATCTCTGCTTCCGTTTGAAGAGAAGGGAGGTTTTTGTCCGTTTCTTTTAACCCATAAAAACTACGGGTTGTGGGGGAAATCTCTCCGCGTGAAATGGACATATTCATGACCTGAATGAAGTGGGAGATATATAACCGCACTTTCCTGATCGTCTTTTGATACACTTTATTGTGTTCGACCTGCTTGAGGTAATCTTGCTTTTTCAGGATTAACGCTTGTTCAAATCCGGGAAGAAATGCCTGAATTTTCTGAAGACTTGACTGACTGAATGCCAATTTAAACGGAGGTAAATCTTGCCCTTTTGCCAGGGTAGTATGAAGGGCCTTTAATCGGGAACTGTCTGTGTTGGGCAATCTTCGGTAGGGCATATTGTGAATTACATTGTTAAGGAATTGTTAATATCTTATCACTAATCAGCGAATATAATAAATTTATATTAATAAACAAGTATATTCGCATTTTATAATTTAACTTATTAAATTGCTGATAACCAGCATTTAGCGCCGTAATTCCGTGGAATTGAAAGGAGCGTAAAAGCAAGATTCTACTCAGGGGAGGCAGCGATCCCTTTTATTTGTCATATTCCAATTAGATATTAACTTTAATGCCTCGATTAATTGAAACTAACTTAACAGAAAAAGAAATGTTCAAACCTCAGATTTACATATCAAGAAGAGACAGGCTCAGAGAGAAACTGCAATCAGGATTGGTGCTTATTCCTGGCAATACGGAAGCCTCCATGAATTATCCTGCAAATACATATCCTTTTAGACAGGATAGTGATTTTTTATATTTTTTCGGATTGGACTATCCCGATTTAGCCGGGGTGATGGATGTTGACTCCGGAGAGGATTATATTTTTGGGAATGATGTTGATATGGATGACATCATCTGGATGGGACCACAGTCGACAATAAAAGAGAGGGCGCTAAAGGCAGGTATAAATAGCAGCTCTCCTTTTAAGAATTTGAAAGGCATGCTTGAGGATGCCCGGATAAGGGGGAAGAAGATACACCTGTTACCACCTTATCGAGGGAAGAATATACTTCTATTGGAGAGCCTTTTTGGGAAGAAGCCGGATGATATACGCACGATGGTATCAGAGGATCTGATCAAGGGAGTTATTGAATTGAGATCTGTAAAAGAGGATGTTGAGGTTGAGGAAATAGAACAAGCCATGGAAACGGCTTATGAGATGCATACCACTGCCATGAAGATGGCAATGCCGGGGATTGTTGAACGGGAAATTTCAGGGGTTATTGAAGGAATTGCCTTAACCCGGGGAGCAGGCGTTTCGTTTCCAGTCATATTAAGTATCAATGGAGAGACACTGCATAATCACTATCATGGGAATACGCTCGTGAAAGGACGAATGATGGTAACGGATGCCGGTGCTGAATCGTTATTGCATTATGCCAGTGATATAACCCGGACAGTGCCCGTTGGTGGAAAATTTGACCAGCGACAGAAAGAGGTTTATGAAATTGTATTAAAAGCAAATGTGGATGCGATCCGGGCAGTCAAACCCGGATTAACCTATAAGGAAATACACCTCTCTGCAGCACAGATCATAGCCGAAGGTTTAAAATTGCTTGGATTGATGAAGGGAGATATCTCCGAAGCGGTTCATCAGGGTGCACACGCTCTCTTTTTTCCACATGGACTGGGCCATATGATGGGCCTGGATGTTCACGATATGGAAGGATTGGGTGAGAATTATGTTGGGTACGATGATGAGGTTAAACGAAGCGACCAGTTTGGACTTGCCTTTCTACGCCTGGGAAAACGATTGAAGGAGGGATTTGTGTTTACGGTTGAACCCGGTATATACTTTATCCCTGCTTTGATTGATCAATGGAGAAGTGAAAACAAATTTACCGATTTCATCGATTATAAAAGGGTAGAAACCTATAAAAATTTCGGTGGTATCCGTATTGAAGATGACGTTCTGGTCACGGGAGAAGGATACCGTGTTTTAGGAAGACCAATACCAAAAACGGTAACGGAGATTGAGAGCACAATGGCCTCATAAGAAGAAAACGCTCTGTTTGATACGGTTGTTGTTCAGGTAGTCTCTCAACTCACTTTTGAAGAATAGAATTCACGGTTCATACGTGCGATATTCACAAGCGTAATTTCTTTCGGGCATTCTGCCTCACAGGCTCCTGTATTTGAACAATTGCCAAATCCGAGGGCATCCATTTTTTCAACCAGATGTTGTACCCTTTCTTTGGCTTCTACCTGTCCTTGTGGCAATAGAGCCAGCTGGGAAATCTTTGCCGATACGAACAACATGGCGGAAGCATTTTTGCAGGCAGCAACACAGGATCCACACCCTATACAGATACCGGCATCAAATGCCCGGTCTGATTTCTCTTTGCTGACCGGAATCGAATTTGCTTCCGGTGCTGCTCCTGTATTGACAGAAATGTATCCACCCGCTTGTATTAATTCATCAAAGGCGGTGCGGTCAATAACCAGATCTTTGATTACAGGAAAAGCTTTGGACCGCCAGGGTTCTACAATGATTTTATCTCCATCCTTGAAAGCATTCATGCTCAGCTGGCAGGTGGTTACACCTTTCTGTGGACCATTGGGGCGACCATTAATATACAAACCACAGCTTCCGCAGATACCTTCCCGGCAATCACTGTCAAAAGCAACGGGCTTGCCGCCCTCCTTAATAATCTTCTCGTTCAGATAATCTAACATTTCAAGAAAGGTCATCTCTTTAGAAACATCATCCAATTCGTACGTAACAAATTTTCCTTTGGTTTGGCGATTTTCCTGACGCCAGATTTTCAGTGTTACTTTCATAACAAGATTGCTTTATTATTAATACTCGGTCTCTGGGTTAGATGGAGTATATTGTGGTTTTTATTTATAACTTCTTTGGGTTACTTCAACGTACTTAAAAGTTAATTCTTCCTTGTGTAATACAGGGGCTGAATCTTCACCGGTATATTCCCAGGCAGCCACATAAGAATAATTATCATCATCCCTTTTGGGTTCTCCCTCTTCGGTTTGAAATTCTTCACGGAAATGGGCTCCGCAGGATTCCTTTCGGTTCAATGCATCCAAAATGATCAATTGTGCCAGTTCAAAGAAATCAGCAACCCGGCCTGCTTTTTCCAGTTCCTGGTTGAATTCATTCATTTCCCCGGGAACCTTAACATCCTTCCAGAATTCATCCTTCAGCTCTTTTACCATATTCAGGGCCTTATTGAGTCCCTCTTCGTTCCTTTTCATTCCTGAATAGGTCCATAGAATGTGTCCAAGTTTTTTATGGAAGGATTTCACCGTTTGCGAACCGTTTACCGATACAAGTTTTTGTAGTTTTTCTTTCACTTCCGTTTCCGCTTTTTCAAATTCAGGAGTATCGGTCGGAATTTTCGGGGTTTTAATATCATCGGCCAGATAATCACCAATGGTTACCGGTAAGATAAAGTATCCATCACCGGAGCATTGCATAAGAGAACTGGCACCCAACCGGTTAGCCCCATGATCACTGAAGTTTGCCTCACCAATGGCATACAATCCGGGAATGGTGGTCATCAGGTTGTAATCCACCCATAAACCACCCATTGTATAGTGGGAAGCGGGATAGATCCGCATGGGCTCATCATAAGGATTGATACCAGTCACTTTGCGATAGAGATCAAACAGGTTTCCATATTTTCCTGCAACGGCGTCTTTTCCCTGGTTCTGGATTGCATCTCTGAAATCCAGGTAAACGGCCAATCCTGTTTCTCCAACACCAAATCCGGCATCACACCGTTCTTTTGCTGCTCTGGATGCCACATCCCGTGGGACAAGGTTGCCAAATGCAGGATACATGCGTTCGAGATAATAGTCCCTATCCTCTTCAGGTACTTCGTTGGCCGGACGTTTCTCATCCTTGTTCTTCGGGACCCACACCCTTCCATCGTTTCGCAGGGATTCAGACATCAGGGTGAGCTTTGACTGGTATTCATTCAATACTGGAACACTGGTGGGATGAATCTGTGCCATGCTCGGATTAGCCATAAAGGCTCCCTTTTTATAAGCTGCCAGTGCAGCTGAACCGTTTGAATTGATCGCCAGGGTTGACAGGTAATATACCGTTCCAAATCCACCCGTTGCAAAAACAACGGCATGGGCAGAATACCGTTCAATCTCACCGGTCAGCAGGTTTCTTGTGATGATCCCCCTGGCTTTCCCATCAACAACCACCAGGTTGAGTACATCCCTTCGGGGATACAATGTTGCCTTCCCTGCTTTGATCTGCCTGCTCAACGCCTGATAGGCTGCCAGCGTACATTGCTGTCCGGTTTGCCCCTGAGCATAAAATGTTCTGGAAACCTGAACTCCTCCAAACGAGCGGTTGGCTAAATAACCGCTGTATTCCCTGGCAAAGGGGACGCCTTGAGCCACGTATTGGTCGATGATGTTATTGGAGATTTCTGCTGCACGGTACACATTGGCTTCCCGTGCCCTGAAATCGCCTCCCTTGATCATATCATAGAACAACCGGTAGTCACTGTCAGCATCATTTTTGTAATTTTTGGTTGCATTGATCCCTCCCTGCGAAGCAATGGAATGCGCTCTCCGGGGTGAATCATGATATACAAAAACCTTTACATTGTATCCCAGTTCTCCCAGTGTTGCAGCAGCGGAAGCACCGGCCGCACCGGCACCGATTACAATAATATCTAATTTCTTTTTGTTTGCCGGACTGACAATTCTAATGGAGGCTTGGTGTCTGGTCCATTTCTCAGCCAGGGGTCCTTCGGGTATTTTGGCATTTAATTTCGTCATAACCTGATGCTTACTTGATTATTTAAAAAAGTATATAATCACTGGAATGATTGCAAATCCTAATGGTACAATGATCGAATAAATTGTTCCGATGAATTTTATCGCAGGAGTATATTTTGGGTGGTTCCATCCAATGGTTTGGAAAGCGGATTGGAAAGCATGATTCAGATGGAACGCCAGGAAAAGAAAGCATAAAAGATAAATAATTGTATAAACCGGTATTTTGAATAACTCATATGCCATACCATAAAAGTTTTCCGGATCCCCTTCAACCCAACCCAGTTTCACGAAATAAAAATTTATAAAATGGATGATCAGAAAAATCAAAACAATTCCACCGAGATAGATCATGTATTTCGAGAAGAATGATGTTTGAGATGAATAATGCCTGATATAACGCTTGGGTCGGGCAAGCCAGTTCTGGATTTGAAGAATAATACCCCAGATAATATGGATGACAAATGCCAGGAACAGAATGACTTCAAAAACCTTAATGATTATATTCGAAGCCATAAAATGTGCTGCTATGTTGAATTTTTCAGGATCGTCGGATAACAAAAGCAGGTTGATCGAAAGATGAACGATCAGAAAAAGTATGAGAAACAGACCTACCAGCGCCATTACCAACTTTTTTGTCAGTGATGAACCAAAAAAACTACTCATGGGATTGTTTTTTACGGATATTAAATAACTTAAATCATTAGGATATCGTTACCTTCCTAAGGTGATCAAATGTATTTTTTTACGTATATTTTTACAATGTTACTCAGCATACGGATTATAATTTATACTAATTCTATACAATAAAGATGGGGTGATGAAAAAAGAGATATTTTACAATGATATAAAGGTAGTATTCAGGGATGAGGGCCACGGCATTCCAGTCGTTTTTCTGCATGGCTATCTCGAATCATCAGAGCTTTGGCGTTCATTTACCAACGGATTGGCCGGGCAGGGACGAATGATCTCTATCGATCTTCCGGGGCATGGTGAATCAGGAGTTGCAGGAGAGGTGCATACCATGGAATTCATGGCTGATGTGGTCAAACACGTTTTGGATCGATTGGTGGTTGAACAATGCATCCTGGTTGGCCATTCCATGGGAGGTTATGTGGCCCTTGCATTTCTTGCAAAGTATTCCGAAAGGTTAAAAGCGCTCTCTCTTTTTCATTCCCATCCCCTGGCTGACACTTCTGAAACACAGGTAAACCGGGAACGGGAAATCGGGTTGGTCCGTGAAGGTAAAAAGGAATTGATTTACAACGTGAACATTCCAAAAGCCTTTGCAAACGATAATCTGGAAAAATTCCGTGACGATGTTGATTTTGCCAGGGAAATAGCCCGAAGAACTCCCGGTTCCGGGATCATTGCTGTGTTGAATGGAATGATGCAACGCCCCGATTATCGGGAAATCCTTGGGAACTGCCAGGTACCGTTTTTATGGATTCTTGGGAAGAAAGATAACTACATTGATTATGAAACCGTGATTAAAAAGGCAGCCATGCCTGAGAAGGGAACACTTACGCTGCTTGATCATTCCGGTCATATGGGATTTTTTGAAGAAAGAGATCGAAGTTTAGGCATAATTCTTGATTTCATTATATCGAATAAATAGAGATTATACCATGATACGGAACTTGATGATCTCTTTTTGGGTCTGTTTCATGATTGCATTACCCCGAATTGGATATTCTCAAAAAGTGTTCAAAGTCGACTATGAATCACAGGCTGGCTGGAGAAACCTGGAGAAGCAGCACCTGCTGTTGTTTTAATCTATCCTTTTTCAAGATAAGAGATGGCTTTTTCAAGGGTTTTGTCGATAGCATGAAAAACCGGGAAAAAACCATCGTTGTCGAACAGGTTACGTGAAATATATGCAAGGATCTGTGTGTGAATGATCTCTCCCGATTCCTTCAGGTCTTCACTGTTGGGAGGGATCCCTTTTTCTTCGGCATAATCGATGAACTGTTTGAGCAGGTTTTGACTTTCCAGATAGGTAATCAATTCCCGGTAATCGTTAAAATGATCAATTTTATCCCTGTTTATATCGGTATATTCAAATGAAAACCGGTAGATCAGTCCACGGTTTTGAACTTTGATAAAATAATCGGAAACTCCTGCTGTATCAAGGGGCACAAAGATATCAGGCATGATTCCACCACCGCCGTAGACATATTTCCCTCCCGGAGTGACATACCTGAGTGAATCGGGGAAAACCGTGCTGTCAATTCGTTCATACTCTCCATTCACATACCGCTGATGCAAATCGCTATAATACTCTTCAGTACCATTGATGTATGGTTTCTGAATGCACCGGCCAGTGGGTGTGTAATACCTGGCAATGGTTAAACGCAAAGCAGAGCCGTCGGAAAGCATCAGCGGTTCCTGAACAAGACCTTTGCCAAATGACCTTCGTCCCATAATGGTTCCCCGGTCATTATCCTGGATTGCCCCGGCAAGAATTTCACTTGCCGAAGCAGACATTTCATCGATCAGAATCAGGATATTCCCCTGTGTGAAGGACTCTCTTTCGGTGGAGAAAAATTCATCCCTTGCTCTTGCTTTGCCTTCGGTATAGACAATCATTTTCCCTTTTTCAAGCAGTTCATCGGCAATGTTGGTTGCCGCATCCATGTAACCTCCTCCATTGCCCCGAAGGTCAATGATCAAGTTTTTTAACCCGAGGGCTTTCAGCTTTTCTATCCCTTCAAGAAATTCCTGATAGGTGGTTCTTGAGAATTTGCTGATTTTGATATAACCGATCTCATCGGTAATCATATAAGCCACATCGACACTAACAAGCGGGATCTTGTCCCTGATAATCGTGAAGTCGAGCAGCCCGGGCTCATCTTTCCGCTGGATTCCAACATTTACGGCTGTTCCTCTGGGGCCTTTAAGGCGGCTTATGATCTCTTCATCCCTCATGTTTACACCGGCTACAAGGGTATCATCGATGGTGATGATCCTGTCACCCGGAAGAATGCCCAGTTGTTCGGAAGGCCCGCCGGATACGGTTGTCATGATGACCACGGTATCATTTGGCATATTAAAGGTAACACCAATTCCTTCGAAATTTCCCTCCAACGGTTCATTCATTCGTTGGACATCTTTTGCCGGGATGTACACTGAATGTGGGTCAAGACTTTTCAGGATTGCAGGTATTGCCACCTCAACCATATCATGCCGGGAAACAGTATCGACATATTCTGATTCGATGTAATTGATTACACCATTCAGTTTATCTGCCTTGGGATAAATAGCAAAGTTCTGGTTGTTGTCGGCTTTGTGTAGTTGCAATCCGATCAAAATCCCTCCTACAATGGCAACGGCTAACAGTATGGGGAGATAAATGGTTGAACGCCTGTTTTCGTATTTCATTTGGTCACCTCTTATAATTCAATGTATACCAGTTCGATATTGGCCCTTTCAAGTAATTTCAGTCCATCCTGGATTCGATATTTTTCGGAGAATACGACCCGTTTTATGCCGGATTGAATGATCAGTTTGGCACACTCCATACAGGGTGAGTTTGTAACGTATAAGGTTGCATTTTCACTCGAGTTATTTGACTTGGCGACTTTCGTAATCGCATTGGCTTCAGCATGTAAGACATAAGGTTTGGTAACGTTATTCTCTTCTTCGCACACGTTTTCAAATCCTGAAGGAGTTCCATTGTAACCGTCGGAAATGATCATTTTATCCCTGACAATCAGTGCTCCCACTTTTTTCCGTTTACAGTATGAATTTTCACCCCAGATCCGGGCCATTTCAAGATACCGTCTGTCAAATTCAGCCTGTTTTTCCCCATAGGGTCTGATCAAGTCTTCTTTATTCATGCGATTCTACGCGTATTCAGGTGGAACAGGCTGTATCAACAGCCCATTGTATACTGGTACCCAGGGCCGGGGTCGAACCGGCACGGTATTGCTACCACTGGTGTTTGAGACCAGCGCGTCTACCAATTCCGCCACCTGGGCGTTACTTCATAAAATTTATGTTTTTGTTTTCTCTTTTATACTCTGTTTAAAGTTTATTCTATAACAGGTGGCGGAATTGGGCCGCCCTGCAATCGGGCCCCCTGCCTGCCGCAGGCAGGCTCCCTAAAATTGTCCACCGGACAATTTCTATACGGTCGGTCCTGCCACCTGGGCGTTACTTCATAAAATTTATGTTTTTGTTTTCGTTGTACAAAATGTTTCAGGTTGGGTGCCTATCCTGCATTGGATAGTATCCCGGGTTTCACCAAAGCTTTCACTGCCTGACAGATACCCTGTACATCATACCCGCATTCTTTGTAAAGCAATTGCTGGCTTCCCTGATCGATGAAATGGTCCGGTACTCCCAGCCGGGTGACCTGGAGTTGGTAGTTATGGTCTGCAAAGAATTCAAGAACTGCTGACCCCAGCCCTCCAATAATGGTTCCATCTTCAACGGTAATGATCTTTTTAAATTTCTTGCCTACCTGATGCAGCAGATTTTCATCGATGGGCTTAACAAACCTCATATCATAGTGAGCTATGGAGATACTATTTTTTGCCAGCTTTTCAATGGCTTCTGTTACCAGATTCCCGATATGTCCAATGGAGAGGATAGCCAGATCATCTCCGTCACGGATCAGCCTGCCTCTCCCCACTTCGATTTCCTGCATTGGTTTTTGCCAGTCGGGCATTGTACCCCGTCCCCGGGGGTAACGGATCGCAAAAGGACCCTTATTGTCAAGTTGTGCAGTATACATGAGGTTCCTTAATTCCTGCTCGTTCATGGGTGCACTAACCGTCATGTTTGGAATACACCTGAAATAGGCCAGGTCAAAAACACCATGATGTGTAGCTCCGTCACCGCCGACTAATCCTCCACGGTCGAGACAAAAAACCACATGGAGGTTTTGAAGGGCGACATCATGGATAACCTGGTCGTATGCCCTCTGCATAAAAGTGGAATAGATATTGCAAAAAGGGATCATGCCCTGCATAGCCATTCCGGCAGAATAGGTCACAGCGTGCTGTTCTGCGATGCCAACATCAAATGCCCGATCCGGAATTTCCTTCATCATAATGTTCAGGGATGAACCGGTTGGCATCGCCGGTGTTATCCCGACAATCTTCTTATTCTTTCTGGCCAGCTCGACTATGGTATGACCGAACACATCCTGATATTTTGGGGGCTCGGGTTTATCGCTGTGTATCGCCAGGATCTCTCCGGTTTTTCTATCAAACTTTCCCGGAGCATGAAATCGGGTCTGGTTTTCTTCCGCCTGTTTGAAGCCTTTGCCCTTAATGGTCCTGCAATGGAGGATTTTAGGACCGGGGATTCGTTTCAGGTCTGTTAATACCTGAACAAGGTGAAGCAGATCATGCCCGTCAACAGGTCCAAAATACCTGAAATTTAATGATTCAAAAAGGTTGCTGTGCTTCAGGAATGTAGCCTTCAGTCCATGTTCCAACTTTTGTGCAAGAGACTGGGTGTTCGGTCCTAATTTGCTGATCATCCCAAGTAAACGCCAGATATCATCCTTAATCCTGTTGTAGGTAGGAGAGGTTGTTATATCCAACAAATACTCCTTCAGAGCACCCACATTTGGATCAATAGCTATGTTGTTATCATTAAGGATAACCAGCAGGTTTGATTTCTGAATGCCGGCATTGTTCAATCCCTCAAATGCCATACCGGCTGTCATAGCACCATCTCCGATAACGGCAACAATCTGACGCTCTTCACCTTTTTGTTTGCATGCTTCAGCCATTCCCAGAGCAGCAGAAATGGAAGTAGAGGAGTGACCTACTCCAAACGCATCGTAAATACTCTCGGACGGTTTTGGGAAACCACTGATCCCTTTATATTTCCTGTTGGTATCGAATACATCTCGCCTGCCGGTAAGGATCTTGTGTCCGTAAGCCTGGTGACCAACATCCCAGATGAGCAGATCCTCCGGTGTATTGAAGACATAGTGAAGAGCAACCGTTAATTCCACCACTCCCAGGCTGGCACCAAAATGCCCCGGATTTGAGCATACAACGTCGATAATATATTCCCGCAACTCAGAGCATACCTGGATCAATTCATCTTTCTTCAGCTTTCTGAGGTCCGATGGAGAATCAATCTTATGTAACATTCCAAAGGGCTCCTTTTCCATCCTGTAGAGCTGTTTATACCTTAGTAACGCAAAGATAGTAATAAATATTCAGTTGGATCGAAGATAGTTACCAGCTCAAGGGAATTTCATATCTTTGTCCATGCCCGGGAATCAGAATGACGGGAAAAGTAAAACCATTAATTCGTCTCGTAATGTTCATCCATACAAAAACCCTGATCTCTTTTGTCCTTATTTGCCTCTTATCCCTATCCTGTGTATCTACAAAACAATATAAGGATCTGCAGGAAACCAGCCAGAAATACCTTGATGAAAGAGATCTGTTGAAAGCTGAGAATCAGAAACTCTCGGTGAATAACACGGAAATGAAGTCCCAGCTGGCTGAACTGGAAAATAGCGTTTCCACATTGCAGGAAGAGGTAAATGCAAAAAAGAATGAACTCTCTCAGTTACAGAAGGATTATAACTTGCTGAAGCGGCGATATTTTGACCTGCAGACAGCCCAGGAAGAGCTGATCAAAGGAAATGTCAAGGAAACCAGACGATTGCTAAAAGAGCTGCAGACAACACAGGAGGAGTTAATGGCAAAAGAGGATGAGCTCCGGCAGCTGGAGCAAACATTAAATACCAAGAAAATAAACCTTGACGAACTTCAGTTTGAACTGGCTGAGCGAAATACGCGGTTGATCGAACTGGAAGATATCCTGAATAGAAAAGATTCTGTTGTTAATGCATTGAAAGAAAAAGTATCTGCTGCACTGCTGGGATTTGAAAACGACGGACTTACTGTTGCCCTGAAGAACGGGAAAGTATATGTTTCTCTGGAAGAGCAGCTTCTTTTTAAAACCGGGAGCTATGAAGTTGACCAGAAAGGAGTAAATGCACTTAAAAAACTGGCCAGGGTGCTGGAAGCTAATCCTGATATAAACATCATGATCGAGGGACACACGGATGATGTTCCCTATATAACTTCCGGGGGCCCCATTAAAGATAACTGGGACCTGAGTGTTAAACGGGCAACAGCAATTGTCAGGATACTGTTGGATGGATCAACCATTAACCCGCAACGATTAATTGCCGCTGGCAGAGGAGAATTTATGCCGGTTGACCGGGCTAAAACACCCGAAGCAAGACAGAAAAACAGGCGCACTGAAATAATACTTACCCCTAAACTGGATGAACTGTTCAGAATTCTTGAGAACAATTAGGGTAAGAAAAAGTTTGAACCTGGTTCAGCTTGTGATCAGCTATCTGATTTCAAGAATTTCGGAGAACATCGTTTTTTTGGGTTACCCGCTAACCCTTTCCCTTGAGCTGACAAACCACTGTAATTTGAGCTGCCCGGAATGCAGAAGCGGAAGCGGATTGCTAAAAAGGGAAAAAGGGTTTATGGATATGACAACATTTGACAGAATCCTTTCCGATTGTTCCGCGTTCCTCTTTTCCTTGATTCTCTATTTTCAGGGTGAACCTTTTCTCCATAATGAACTGTTTGAGATGATAACGAAAGCGCGGCGAAAACGATTACATACCATGACATCCACCAATGGACAATTCCTGGATCCGGATACGGCAAAAAAGGTGGTTGAATCCGGGCTCGACAGGATCATTATCTCAATGGATGGATTGGATCAGGCAGTGTATGAAAAATACCGGGTTGGCGGTAACCTGGATAAGGTGATGGAGGGCATTGAAGCACTGGTCGGATGGAAAAAAACACTCCGATCCAACACGCCTGTCATTATTATCCAGTTTCTGGTTTTCAGCCATAACCAGCACCAGATAGAAGATATCAGGAAATGGAGCCGGCGGATAGGTGCAGATGGAGTGGAAATCAAAACAGCCATGTTTCATGATTTTGAGAATGGTAATCCGTTAATGCCTGATGAGCAATATACCAGGTACCGGAAAAACAGCAATGGCAGGTTTGTGATCAACAGTCCGCTAAAAAATTATTGCTGGCAGTGCTGGAGCAAAGCAGTAATAACATGGGACGGAAAAGTGCTTCCATGTTGTTTCGATACGGATGGAGATTTTGTAATGGGAAATATTCGGCAACAACGCTTTGCCGATATCTGGAGAGACATTCCGTATATGAACTTCAGGACAAAACTTTTACGAAACCGAAAGGAGATACCAATGTGCCGTAATTGCACGGAAGGAGTCTCTTATTATGTTCATTAACTTTACAATACTCGATTTTGTGGAAATCAAATCAAATAACCCTTCATATTTTCATAATATCGGCCTCTTTAATTTCCAGGATGGAATCTATCTTTTCAGTGTGCTTGTCGGTCAGTTTTTGAACTTCATCTTCGGCATTTTTCTCCAGATCCTCTGATAATCCCTCTTTTTGCATTCGTTTGAGTTCATCATTTGCCCATTTCCTCGAATTGCGGAGGCTGATTTTTGCATTTTCTCCTTCCATTTTCACCTGTTTTACCAGTTGCATTCGTCTCTCTTCCGTTAGTGCAGGTACCGTAATGCGGATAATCTCTCCATTATTCATAGGAGTCAGCCCGATGTTAGCTGCCAGAATTGCTTTTTCTATGGGCGAAAGCATATTCTTCTCCCAGGGCTGAATAAGGATTGACTTCGGGTCAGGTGTACTGATATTTGATACCTGGTTCAGTGGGGTGGAGGTTCCATAGTAATCAACAAAAACACCGTCGAGCATGCTGGGAATTGCTTTTCCTGCCCTTATTTTCCTAAGTTCTGCTTCAAGGTGTTTGATGGCATTCTCCATTCTCTCTTCGGTTTCCATTAAGCAAAAATCAACTTCTTCATTCATGACTATCGGATTAGTTAATGATTGAACTGAATGATCCCGGAAGAAACAAATTTAATAAAAATCGAAAAAATCAAAAATGGATTACGAATGATGAATCAATAGCTGACAATTGTCCCGATCCTCTCACCCTGTACTATTTTTAGCAGATTTCCTTGCAGGTTCATGTCGAAAACCACGATGGGAAGGTTATTTTCCCTGCAGAGAGTAAACGCCGTAAGGTCCATGATTTTCAAATTTTTCTTATATGCCAAATCGAAAGTTATTTCGTCAAATCGTATGGCATCCTTCACTTTTTCCGGATCAGCAGAATAGACCCCATCAACGCGTGTTCCTTTCAGCAGTACATCGGCTTTGATTTCAACAGCCCGCAAGGCTGCAGCAGTATCGGTTGTAAAATAAGGATTACCGGTTCCACCGGTAAAGATCATCACGTTTCCCCGGGTGAGTTCTTCAACAGCCCGAGACTGGCTGTAAGCTTCTCCGACAGGCTCCATCCTGATGGCGGTCATCATTTTGGCATTCACACCCACACGTTCCAGGGCGGAATGAAGGGCAAGCCCGTTGATAACCGTTGCCAGCATACCCATCTGGTCACCCTTTATACGGTCGTATCCTTCCCCCGCTCCTTTTAATCCCCTGAAAATGTTTCCTCCACCAATGACAATGGCTGTCTGGACTCCAAGATCGGCAACCGCTTTTACCTGTTCAGCATATTCTGTCAGACGCTGGACGTCAAGACCATATGGCTTATCTCCCATAAGCGCCTCACCACTTAACTTCAGCAATACTCTTTTGTACCGGATCATAATATTACGAGAATAACAAGAAGTAACGAATGTAAGGAAAAAGAAGGAGAAGATTCCATATGTCAAATAAATATCTGAAGGTAGATAATATTCCAGGTTCTTATACCGAATTCGTATTACCCATCTAAAGTTACCCCTTAAGGGGTAGAATAATGAGTAACCACCGGTGTGAACCGGTGGTTAAGAAGGCAGGGTTCCCCTCACAAGCTAAAAAAGATGTTGGACGGAGTTACCTTCTGAAAAACTGCAAGTTAACCCGCATTATTCATGCAAAGACGCAGTGCATTGCATGAATGTGTGATGGATAGAGGGAAGCAATGCGGGAACCGAACTCGCCTTGAGCGAGTGAGCTCACCGAAGGTAAACCCCGACAAGAAAATACCCAAATTTGAAGATTGGAATGAACTCAAATTTGAGGTATTTCTTCGTCGTCAGGATTATTTATGAATAATTCGGGTTAAGAGAGGATAGCATTGATCTGGTTTATAGAACAACAGGTAAGCAAATAATAAAAAAAATTACTGACAACTATAGACCAATAAAAAGAGCTTGAATAAAAGTATAAGGAGATTAACTTTTAGTCGTTCAGGGAGTACCGGGCAAAAGCGGTCACGGTTAGTTCTTTATCAGCATCCTGCACATATTGCCTGACCGTTTTTTTATTGTCTTTGATGAATTCCTGGTTGAGCAGTGTACTCTCCTTATAAAATTTACCCAGTTTACCCATAGCAATTTTCTCCAGCAGGTTCTCGGGCTTCCCCTCTCTTTGTGCCTGCTCTTTCCCGATCTCGATCTCTTTATCGATCACTTCCTGGGGGACATCTTCTTTATCAATCGCTACCGGATTCATTGCAGCAATTTGCATAGCCACATCTTTTCCAACCTGGGTATCGACATTCTCGAGGTTCAGGCCCACCATGGATGCCAGTTTATTTCCGGGATGTATGTAAGTTATAATAACCGGTGCTTCAATTTTTTCGTAATAGGAAAGATCAAGTTTTTCTCCAATGATCCCTACCTGTTCAATCACGGTCTCTTCGACAGTTCTGTCGGTGAGTTTGGTCCTTTTCAATTCATCAAGCGTTGAAGGATTATCATGGATCGCTTTATCGAGAATGGTTTGTGCAAGACCAATAAAGTTTTCGTTTTTAGCCACAAAATCAGTTTCGCAATTCAGGACGATCATGGCTCCCCTTTTCCGGTCATCGGTAACTTTAGCAAGAACAACACCTTCTCCAGCCTCGCGGTCGGCACGTTTGCTGGCAACCAGCTGTCCTTTTTTCCTGATTATTTCAATCGCTTTATTAAAGTCACCATTGGTATCTTCAAGAGCTTTTTTGCAATCCATCATGCCGGCTCCTGTTGCTTTTCTGAGCTTACTAACTTCAGCTGCTGTAATTTTGCCCATGGTATTTACGTTAGTTTAATTATTCGATTCGTTTTTCATCTTCTTCTGTATCTGCATTCTCGTCCCCTTGACCTTTGGATTCAGGGTTTTTACTATCAGCCGTTTCCTCCTCCACCACATCTTCTTCTCTATCTGCCTTCTCTTCCTCTTCGCCTTTGGATTCAACTTTTTTACTATCCGAAGTTTCCTCCTCCGCTACACCTTTTGTACTGCTCTCTTTTTCCTGTGTCTTTTCCTCTTTCGGTTTCTTATCCAGTTTTTTTTCTTTGGAGGGTGTCTCTTTCTCCTTTTCCATTTTTCTCTCTTCAAGACCTTCCTGAATTGCGTTTGCAAGGATATCTACGATCAGTGCTATCGATTTTGATGCATCATCGTTAGCGGGAATTGGAAAATCGATGGAGTTAGGGTCGGAATTGGTATCCACCATTCCGAAAACAGGAATCGTTAATCGTTTTGCCTCCCTGACGGCAATGTATTCTTTGGAAACATCGACAACAAACAGGGCAGCTGGAAGGCGTGTCAGATCGACAATGCTGCCGAGATTTTTTTCCAGTTTTGCCCGCTGCCTGGTGATCTGGAGTTTCTCCCGCTTTGAAAGGTTGGCAAAAGTCCCTTCCGATGCCATCTTGTCGATAGAAGCCATTTTCTTGACTGCTTTCCGGATGGTTGGGAAGTTGGTCAGCATGCCACCGGGCCACCGCTCGGTAACATAAGGCATATTAATATTTTTTACTTTTTCAGCAACGATCTCCTTTGCCTGTTTTTTTGTAGCAACGAACAGTATTTTCCTGCCCGATTTGGCTATTTGTTTCATAGCGGCTGCTGCTTCATCAATTTTTGCAACCGTCTTTTCCAGATCGATGATATGAATTCCATTTCGCTCCATAAAGATGTAGGGAGCCATGTTGGGATCCCATTTCCTCTTCAGATGCCCGAAATGAACTCCGGCATCGAGCAACTCTTTAAAATTTGTTCTTGACATGGTTGAAATTAATTTAAGTTTACTTTCTTGATTTGTCAATCACCAGGTAGCTCCGAAAAATCAACCATGGAAGTCCTGATGATTTAGATACTAAACTTACCCGGTGTTAGCGTTTGCTAAACTGGAATCTTTTGCGAGCCTTGGGTTGACCAGGTTTTTTCCGTTCCACTTCGCGTGGATCCCTGGTAAGGAATCCATTGGCACGAAGTGCCGGTTTGTCTTCCGGATTGATCATCACCAATCCCCTGGCAATGGCAAGTCGCAGGGCTTCAGCCTGACCCTTAAACCCGCCGCCGTCAAGGTTGACTTTTATGTCGTATTTATCCTTTGCTTCAAGCAGGTTTAATGGTTGCTGAACAACATATTGTAATTGTTTGGTACCAAAATAATCTTCAAAATCTCTGTTGTTGATTGTTATTTTTCCTTTGCCTTTACTGATATATACTCTGGCAATAGCAGCTTTCCTTCTTCCGGTAGAACTGATCACTTCCATACCTGATTATTTAATAGAATTTAAATTGATTTGCCTGGGTTGTTGGGCTTCATGCGGATGATCCGTACCGGTATAAACATGAAGATTCCTGAACAACGACCTGCCAAGCCGGTTCCTTGGAAGCATCCCTTTAACAGCTTTTTCAACCACAGCAGTGGGTTTCTTGGCATGCAACTCTTCCGGACTGATTCTTTTCTGACCTCCGGGATAACCGGAATGACTGAAATACTGCTTATCAGTCCACTTCTTGCCCGTAAGACGAACCTTGTCGGCATTGATCACAACAACATTATCTCCACAATCGACGTGCGGTGTGTAACTGGGTTTGTGCTTTCCTCTTAACACCATAGCAACAACCGATGCCAATCTTCCCAGAACCTGATCCTTAGCATCTACAATAACCCACTCTTTGTTGACCGTTGCTTTGTTGGCTGAAACCGTCTTATAACTTGTAGTATCCACTTTCTTCCTGCGTTTTAGTAACTGTCAGAATACATTTTCTGACTCCCTCGAATTTGTGGTCTGCAAAAATACAATTATTTTTATTAATACAACAATATTGCGCATATTTTATCTGTACCATTTTATCTGTAACTTGGGGCCTGATTGATAAATCCCGTTTTATGTTCCGGCACAGGATATTTAATCATGATAACATATATTTTGCAGGGCTTATTCTTTTGGGGATTTGCCTGCCACTGTCTAAATTCGGGATGAGTGTTGCCATATTCATCCTGCTGGGAAACTGGATCCTTGAGGGGGATTTTAAACGCAAACAGCGGATACTGCAACAACGCAAGAGCATTCTGATTTTCAGCACCCTCATTCTGGTTCACCTTATCTGGTTGCTCAACACAACCGATTTTCAGTATGCATTCAAGGATATCCGGATTAAATCGCCCCTTTTAGCCCTTCCCCTGATCATGGGAACCTCGCGGTCGCTTACATCCGGTCAGCTGAAGACGATTATCCTCTTTTTTGTGGGTGGCGTTACGGTTGGATCCCTGGTTAGCAGCTTTATCCTGCTTGGTTATTCGGGTGAAGTAATTGATGACATCAGGGATATCTCCATTTTTATCTCACACATCCGGTTCAGTTTGTTGATTAATATTGCCATCTTTTCAGTGGGATATTTATTGTATGCGTTTCATAAACAGAACAAAAAAACCGAGATCATTGCCTATTCGATCCTCCTTGTTTGGCTTGTTGTATTCGTTTTACTACTGCAATCCCTGACCGGGATTCTTATTCTTCTGATCGTTGGTTTTATCCTGGCAATGACCATGATTCGCAGACTGAACAATTTTATGTTAAAATATTTCCTGATCATTGCACTGGTTACCCTTCCTTTGATCATTGTTGCCTGTGTCAGCAGAGCGATCGCTCAGTTTTACCGTATTGATGAACCCGATCCGGAGAGTGTTGCACAGTTCACGGTAAACGGGAATCCATATGAACACAATTTTCAGAACAAACAGGTGGAAAATGGACACTATATATGGCTTTATGTTTGTGAAAAGGAGTTGGCAGAGGAGTGGAATCGTAGGAGCGAGTACGATTATACCGGACTCGACGAACGGAAACAGTACCTGAAATATACCCTGATCCGGTACATGACCTCAAAAGGGCTGAGGAAAGATTCTGTTGGGATATCAAACCTGACCGGTGAGGATGTTCAGCGCGTCCAACAAGGTATAACCAATTACAGGTACTGGCATGGGAGTGGATTGGAATACCAGTTGTATCAATTAATCTGGCAAATCGATGTATACCGGAAAGGAGGCAATCCCAGCGGTCATTCGGTAACCCAGAGGATAGAATACCTTAGGACTGCATTTCAGATTATCGGGGGTCATTTCTTCTTTGGTGTGGGCACCGGTGACCTTCAGAAAGCATTCGATGAAAAATATGATGAAAATGATTCGTTGTTGAGCGACCGCTGGAGGCTACGCGCTCATAACCAGTACATCACTTTTTTTATCACGTTTGGATTGGTTGGCTTTCTGATCTGTATGCTTGCTTTATTCTGTCCGGTATTTTATGAAAACAAGCATAACGATTATTGGTTTATGATGTTTTTTCTCATCGCATTGTTATCCATGGTGAATGAAGATACCCTGGAAACCCATGCAGGTGCCACATTTTTCTCCTATTTTTATTCCCTCTTTCTTTTTGCCAGGGATAATAAATGGTTTTAGTTTAATATTCAACGTATAGATTTGGAAAGATGAACACGGATGAAAAATTTTTGCAGCAGGCGATCAGGATATCCGAAAACAATGTGGAGAATGGTGAAGGACCATTTGGTGCTGTTCTTACAAAAGATAATGTGATTATCTCAAGTGCTGGGAATCGGGTCATTTCATCCAACGATCCGACTGCCCATGCGGAGATCAATGTTATCAGAGAAGCAGCTGAAAAGCTCAATACGTTTGACCTGAGCGGTAGTACCATCTATTGCTCCTGTGAACCCTGCCCGATGTGCCTTTCGGCTATTTACTGGGCTCGAATAGATCGTATTGTGTATGCAAATACCCGCATGGATGCCAGAGAAGCAGGATTTGATGACCTGCTGATCCACCGGCAATTGATGAAACCGGAAAAAAGCCGGATGATCCCGGCAACACAAATGCTGCACGAGGAGGGGAAGCGTGCCTTTCAGATGTGGGCGGAAAAAGAAGATAAAATTGACTACTGAAACCGGGAGGAGGCATGAAGAGCGAGCGACTGGAGCATAATTTTTATATCAGGGATGTTCTGGATGTTGCCCCTGAACTGCCGGGAAAATCATTGGTGAGGCAATTCGACAATGGCTCCCTTTACAGGCATACCATCCTTGAAGTGGAAGCATATCGCGGGAAAGAAGACCTTGCCTGTCATGCAAGCAAAGGGAGGACGAACCGGACAGAGGTCATGTATCATGCAGGAGGTAAAATTTATGTCTACCTGATCTATGGAATGTATTGGATGCTTAATTTTGTTACCGGAGAACAGGACAATCCCCAGGCTGTGTTGATACGGGCAGTTGAAGGATATGACGGACCCGGGAAATTAACCCGGGGATTGCAGATAGACAAGTCATTCTATGGAGAGGACCTGGCAACATCAAAACGGATCTGGCTTGAACATGCAACGGAAACGTATGACATCGTAACTGCAAAAAGAATAGGGATCGATTATGCCGGTGAACCATGGAAAAATAAACCGTGGCGGTTTGTGGGTACACGGCAGTAGTGTCATGTCAAGCATGAAAACGAAGATCGTTATGCTGTCCGCCGCAGGCGGATCAGCATCTCTTTGATTGAAAACAGATTTCCATACGTTCTCTAATTGTTTTTAAAGAATTCTGTGTGGATGCAATAATTAACCCATTATGCTATTGGATTTTTAGTGTTGAATTCGTAAAATATTAGTTGATTATTAGTCTTTTAGCTCCGTAGGAGCGTCATATTGGTAGCCCAGGGCTTCCCCCTGACTCTTCTGTCAGGGGGAAGCCCTGGGTTTGTTTTAATGCAATTATAACGGGCCAACTGCTATGTTGTATAAAGGGAAATTGTCACATGGACCGAAGATTTGCCAAACGTTCAAGAAACTTTTATTCTATTAGTAAACAGTAGGTTAAGTCAGATAAGTGTTATACATGTCAACAGCACAACGGGTTAATTAGCAACCCGGTACAAGCCCTGACGCTTGCCTGCCAATGACTGGATTTTGTCAGGGCGTAGTGCCGGGTATATTGATGATATTTATCCACAACCCCGGATGCCTGCCTGCCGGCAAGCAGGGGGTTGAATACTAATTCCTTACATTTGAATATTCAACCCCTGTAGGGTTGCTATCTTCTTGTACACCTTAACCACCGGTTACACCAGTGGTTACTCATTGTTCTACCCCTGCCTGTCCGGCAGGCAGGCCTACCGGGGTAAATTTAGATTGTTATTTGAAATTTTGTTACCGATATTGTGAAGTATTACACCGCGGCAGGCAGGAGTTCTCCCTAGGAGTCTCCCATAGGGATCCCTTCGGGGCTTCGGACAGGATGACTGAAAATTTGATTTTTCATACAGACCTCTATTCATTATTAAACCCCTTCAGGGATTGATTAGTTCTAAATGTTTATTTTTGGAGTAAATTTATTATGACTGGGTGAGTGACCTATTTTTTACAAAGTGATTATTTAAGAATGATCAATAACAGGCTTAAAAGAAAAAGTACAACCCGGGAACAACCTGCCCGGTGGCTGTTCCTTTTTCTGCTGTTCATTCCTCTTTTTTCGACGGAATCATTCGCCCAGTTGAACAATCAACCCTTTTATCTTCCGGCAACCTATCAGGCGGAGAAGAAGAATGATATCTATATCAATCTTACCACCCTGGGCTTTACCAAGAACAACGAATACTTCGATAGAATTGCAGATGGATACACACTGTTTGGCTACCAGATCATGCCTGAACTGGTTTTTTTCCCTGCTGAACAGATCAGCATTGCAGCCGGCGTTTTTGCATGGAAAGATTTTGGCACCAACAAATACTCAAAGGTTGCTCCAACATTTACCGTTGATATCGGGTGGAAGTCCCTGCGTTTCCTTTTTGGGACGTTGCATGGAAACCTGGAACACCAGTTGATCGAACCGATCTATGATTTTGAACGGGTCATGACAAACCGGCTGGAAAATGGTGTTCAGGTGATTTATAACAGGGAACGGTTTCTTGCCGATCTGTGGATAAACTGGGAGAACATGCTGTACGAAGGAGATCCCGACCAGGAAGAACTATCCGGGGGGCTGGTGACAAAATACCGGCTTCTGGAACACGAACGGTTTGATCTTGAGGTACCTTTCCAGATCCTGGGGATGCACCGGGGAGGACAGATCGATGTGTCACCCCTTCCCATTAAAACCGTATTTAACACAACCTTCGGGATAAGCGGATACCTGAAATTCCCGGAAAGCTCATTTTTTCATGGCATAAAAACGGACGATTACCTGGTGGTTTACGATGATCTGTCCTTTGAAAAACGGGATGCCTTCCGGGAAGGATACGCTTTCTACCTGAATCTGGCGCTGAAAACCAAACTGTTCGACCTGATGGTTAGCTACTGGAATGGAGATGAATACATCTCAAACCATGGTGGAGCCCTGTATAATTCAAGGTCAACAACCTTTAAACATCCGGATTACCTTGAACCAAACCGGGAATTGCTCATATTCAGATTATTGCAGGATATATATATTCTTGACAACCTGTGTATCTCAGCCCGGCTGGAACCTTATTACAATTT
>Ga0315537_1000677_pt1 | contig 27100 bp, 20 predicted proteins | sample SalMarSW160270MG_FD_203091 | JGI IMG/M metagenome (GOLD analysis project Ga0315537, IMG submission 203091) | Salt marsh sediment microbial communities from the Plum Island Ecosystem LTER, Massachusetts, United States - Salt Marsh Sediment SW1602-70 ...
GGAAAAGGTAGGGATCGGGCTTCCGCCGGTACACTTCCTGAAGCAGCCGTATAGATTCGGCTATTTCGGCTCTGCCCTCATTCACTTTGCTGTCCATCAGGTCGAGGCCAAGCCTGTGGTACCTGTATAAAAACTGACGTATCGGCCGGTATTCATCGTCCAGTATATTCTTGATCATCCAGTACCGGTTTTTATTTCTGGCACCATCATAGGGTTTCCATCCCGGTTCAACCACATTCTGTGCGTTGTTAACAATGGCTTCGGCTTTCTGGAAATAGGGTGTTCCCCCTTCCAGGGAAAAAGAATCGTAATCCAGACCAATGATGATGTAGGCATAAAATGCCAGGACGGAAGTCAGGTTTGAGAGATGGGTCTGCTCGTTAAACTCGAGCGGTTCAAATTCGAGGTAGCGGAAACGAAAATCGTTATCCTGAAAATTGAACATCGTAGTGTTGTAGGTTGAATTATAGGCCGGCCGGCTTGACTGGATATGGATCGTACCCTTGAACTCATCTGCCCCCAGCTGTTCGGTGAGGTTTATTAATATCGTACATTCGATCCGCTCGTTGTATTCATACACATGATTGGTCCAGTTCCGGTTGTTCATGAACTCATACATGGCTGTCTGAAGGGTCTGGAATATCTGTTTATTTGTACCCTGGATCTGCTGCGTAACCAGCTGTATGTTACACCTCAACTCCTGGCTTCGGAGGAGGAAAGGGGTTAGGATCAACAAAACCAGTATGACGATTCTTCTTTTCATACAAGATATTCTTCCACTTTTTTCAGGATGTCTTTTGCTACATCCTTTTTTGATTTTAACTCGAAATGCAGGATATTATTGTCCCGCTCGAGGATACTGATCTTGTTTGTATCGTATCCGAAACCGGCACCGGGGTCTGCTAGGGAATTAAGGACAATAAAATCAAAGTTTTTCTTTTCCATCTTCTTCCTGGCGTTCTGTATCTCATCCCGACTCTCCAATGCAAACCCAATCAAAAGCTGTCCTCTTTTCTTGACCTTCCCGAGAGAAAAGGCAATGTCATCGGTTGGTTTCATGCGGATCACCCAATTTTTTTCTCCCTTTTTCACTTTCTGATCGTAAATTTTCTCGGGTTTAAAATCACTCACGGCGGCAGCCATAATGGCACAATCGCATTGAGGGAAGATTTTCATGCAGGCCTCCTTCATCTCGCTTGTTGAAATAACCGGGATAATATCAATACCTTTTCCTGATGGAAGCACCGATCCCGGACCCAGAACCAATGTTACTTTTGCACCCAATTCAGCGGCTGTTTCAGCCAGGGCAACACCCATTTTGCCCGTGGAATGATTCCCGATAAATCGCACAGGATCTATTGCTTCGTAGGTTGGACCCGCTGTTATGAGGAATTTCTTACCTTTCAGGATGGGTTTTCTTTTTTTTTTTGATCCGAAATAGTCGGATATTATCCCTGCGATCTTTTCCGGCTCCTCCATCCTTCCCTCCCCGATTAGTCCGCTTGCCAGCTCTCCGGAGCCCACAGCGATAAACCGGCTTCCGTTGGATGTAAGTATCTCAATGTTTTTCGCGGTGGCAGGATGGTTAAACATTTCCCGGTCCATGGCAGGGGCAATAAAGACCGGACAGCGGACGGAAAGGTAAGTGGTCAACAACAGGTTATCGGCAATGCCGTGCGCCATTTTTGCCAGTGTATTGGCCGTAGCAGGGGCAATAAGAAACAAATCAGCCCATGTACCCAAATCAATATGGCTATTCCAATCGCCACTCTCCGGATCAAAAAAATCAATCAGGATGGGTCTCTTCGACAGGGTAGCCATGGTGAGTGGTGTAATGAATTCCTTCGCAAGAGGGGTCATCACCACCTGGACTTCCGCTCCCTGTTTTACCAGCAACCTGGTAATGGTTGCTGCTTTATAAGCGGCAATACTCCCGGTGACACCCAGCAATATCTTCTTGCCTTTGAGCATGTTGTAACGATCTGTTTATTCCTTTTCAGGATTCCTGTAGTAGATCTGACCTTCTGCGTACTCTTCCAAAGCAATCAGGGACGGTTTTGGCAGCCTTTCGTAAAACTTGGAGATCTCGATCTGTTCCCGGTTTTCAAATACCTCTTCCAGGTTGTCAGTATAATAAGCAAACTCCTCCAGTTTACGGTTTAGTTCCTGCTTCAGCTCAACACTGATCTGATTCGCTCTTTTTGAGCAGATATTGATTGTTTCAAAGATATTTCCAGTGTCCTTGTCAAGGTTTTCCATATTCCGTGTAATGGTTGTCACCGGTGCTTTCGATTTCTTATAATCCATATTAATTTGCTTTAATACCCTGTTCTGTTATTTTTTCCTGTACTGATGAGTAAATTTTTTCAGCCTCTTTGATGTATTCGCTTTCCGGGAACTCATCAAGAAACGAATAATATTCATCGATCGCTGACTGATAGCGTTCCTGTTGCTTTTCAATCACACTGTTTTCGGCAAGCAGGTAGCTTGATTTCAGGCGCAGGAACATCAGCTCTTCTCTGAATTTAGTATCGGGATATTCGGTCAAACTGGTTCGCAAAGCAACCATGGCTGCTTTGTAATTGCCAAGGTCAAAATAGAGCTTTGCAGTCAGGTATGATTTTTCCACCAGTTTCTCCTCCAGCTCTGCAATCAGATTATCGCATTCCATAATCCGGTCGCTTTTTGGAAACTTGGATTTAAACAGCGTAAAAGAGTTAATGGCATTGTATGTATTCTCCTGATCCAGACTGGGTCGTGGAGACATCAGGTAGTAACAATAAGCTGCCAGAAAATCTGCCTCTTCTGCACGAGTGCTGTGAAAAAACGTCTTCACGAACGTCCTGAAATAGTGCCCTGCCATGATGTAATCACCCATCAGGTAATAGCTCATAGCATGATAAAAATTCAATTCTTCTATTTTATCGGACCCGCGCAACCGCGGTTGTAGTTGTTCAAGCAGCGTGGTGGCTTTAACATACTCACCCTTTTCGTAATATTCCATCGCTTTAATGTACTTGAAGTCCCAGTCACCACTTTTCAACACTTTCTCATATGCGCATGAAGCGGTCACTAATACAAAGCCTGTAATGATGAAAAGTATCCTGATTTTCATACGTCCGAAAAAGATTTTGCAAAATTACGCTTTTGGAATGAATTACAAGTATAAAACGGATAAAAAAAATGGATTTATTTTCCCTCTCTGTTTTTGTAAGAACGGCTGGAAACACGGTATGGAATCGTAATCCTGTTTTCGGTGATCCATACTGCAGATTTTTACTTTGCAGTGCTTGTTAGATTTTCAAAATTCAATACCTTTGTCCGTTACAATACTAACCTTAAATCAAACACCGTGGATATTTTCGATAAAATCAAAAAAGAAAGAGGAGCACTCGGAATCTACCAGAAGGCAGCTCATGGTTATTTTATGTTTCCTAAACTGGAAGGCGAAATTGCCCCAATAATGAAGTTCAGGGGTAAAGAAGTACTCACCTGGAGTCTTAATAATTACATCGGACTGGGAAACCATCCTGAAGTCAGGGAGGTGGATGCCCGGGCAGCGAAAGAGTATGGACTTGCTTATCCAATGGGAGCCAGGATGATGTCCGGACAAACCGCAAAACATGAGGAACTGGAGCAGAAACTGGCCGAATTTGAAGGCAAACAGAGTGCCTACCTCCTCAATTACGGCTACATGGGAATGGTCTCTATTATCGATGCACTGGTCGGAAGAAACGATGTGATCGTATACGATTCCGAATCCCACGCCTGTATACTTGATGGAGCCAGACTCCATATGGGGAAACGGTACGTCTACCCCCACAACGACATGGAAAACTTTGGGAAGCAACTGGAACATGCAACAAAACTCACCGAAAAAACCTGTGGAGGGATCCTGGTGATTACGGAAGGTGTGTTTGGCATGGCAGGAGACCTGGGGAAACTGAAGGATATAGTTGCGTATAAAAAGAAATACAATTTTCGACTGCTGGTTGACGATGCACACGGTTTTGGAACAATGGGACCCACCGGAGCAGGTACGGGTGAACACATGGGTGTCCAGGATCAGATCGATCTCTATTTCGGAACGTTCGCCAAAGCCATGGCAGGCATTGGAGGATTTGTTGCAGGCGAAGAAGATGTGATCAGCTATCTTGCCTACAACATGAGATCCCAGATCTTTGCCAAATCACTGCCAATGCCGATGGTCATCGGAGCTTTGAAACGACTGGAATTATTAAAGACACACCCTGAATTGAGGGAAAACCTGTGGAAAATTGTGCATGCCCTGCAGAGCGGTCTCAGAAAGGCGGGATGTAACCTGGGCAATACCGAATCCCCGGTTACCCCTGTTATCTTTACCGGTGGCGTGGCCGAAGCAACCAACATTGCTATGGACCTGAGGGAAAATTATAACATCTTCTGCTCCATGGTGATCTATCCCGTCGTACCCAAAGGAGTATTCCTCCTGCGGTTGATACCAACAGCCCTTCATACCGTGGAACAGGCTGATTATACTGTCAAAGCCTTCGCAAAAGTGCAGGCAAAACTGAAAGCCGGTAAATACTCCAAGGAAATCCTTGCACAGGTGAATTGAAAGGATTAAGATTGCCTGATCTCAATAAAGCCATCTAAAACGGGTGGCTTTTTTATTTCGGATTGCGGATTTTTATATCTTTAGCATAAACAAAAACCACCGCCATGAAAAACAGAAAACCCTTCCTAATTATTCAATTGTTCCTGTTCATACCGGTAGTATGTATTATCATGCAATCCTGCTCAGGACCTGCAGGGAATGAGGGAACATCGGTATCATTTATCGTCACCGCAGCAGATGAGTTGCATCAGGACAACCTGGATGGCAGACTCCTGTTATTCCTTGCCGATAACAACGAAAGAGAACCCCGGAATCAGGTCAGCTCCGGACCAAACACCCAGCTTGTCTTCGGAACTAACGTGGAATCCTGGGAGCCCGGGAATGACGTGATAATCCCTGACGATGTTTATGGTTATCCCATTGAAAACATGGTAAATATTCCGGAAGGTGATTATTACGTGCAGGCATTGTTGCATAAATACGAAACGGTTACACCTGCTCACGGGAACACCATAAAATTACCCATGGACCGGGGAGAAGGACAGCAATGGAGAATTGCTCCCGGGAATTTGTACAGTACCCCATTCCTCATTCACTATGATCCTTCGAAAAAGGAGGAGATCAGGATAACCCTCGACCAGGTCAATCCTTCCATTGAAGAACCGGAAGACACAAAATATATCAAACACATTAAAATCCAGAGTAAACTGCTTTCGGATTTCTGGGGACAGCCCATGTACCTTGGTGCACACGTGCTGCTGCCGGAAGGATTCGACGAACATCCCGAAGCACACTATCCGATCTGTATCTTTCATGGACACTTTCCAAACGACTTCGGTGGATTCAGGGAAACACCCCCGAATCCGGACCTCGAAGCAGATTACAGTGCCCGTTTTGATGTAAACGGGTACAACAGGATACAGCAGGAGGCAGCCTATCAGTTTTATAAAGAATGGACTGGTCCCGATTTTCCACGGATGCTGATCATCGAGGTACAACATGCCAATCCGTTTTACGACGATAGCTATGCTGTGAATTCCGCTAACCTGGGTCCATATGGAGATGCCATTACACATGAATTGATCCCGGAAGTAGAAAAACGTTTCCGGGGAATTGGTGAAGGCTGGGCACGGTTTCTTTATGGTGGCTCAACGGGTGGCTGGGAAGCCCTTGCTGTCCAGGTGTTCTATCCCGATGAATACAACGCCTGCTTCGCAGCCTGCCCCGACCCGATCGATTTCCGGGCATATACAGTGGTGAACATTTACGAACATAAAAATGCCTACTACCTCGATAGCAAGTATAAAAAAACACCCCGCCCGGGCAGAAGAAACTACCTTGGCGAGGTGAGCACTACCCTGAGGGATGACAATCTCCTGGAACTGGTGCTGGGAACCAACAGCCGTTCAGGGGGCCAGTGGGATATCTGGCAGGCTGTCTACTCCCCCGTCGGTGAGGATGGTTATCCTGAACCGATCTGGAACAAACTCACCGGAGAAATCGATTCAACTGTAGCTGATTACTGGAAAGAGCATTATGATCTGAGGTATATCCTCGAACGGGACTGGGAAACCCTGGGACCGAAACTGGAAGGAAAAATTCACGTCTATTGCGGTGATATGGATACCTACTACCTCAACAACGCCGTCTACCTGATGGAGGAATTCCTGGAAAATACCACGGATCCCTATTATGCCGGGGAAGTGGATTATGGAGACCGTGCCGAACACTGCTGGAACGGTGATCAGACAAGACCCAACCACCTTTCCAGGCTCCGGTACAACCAGATGTATGTACCGAAAATCCTGAAAAGAATTAAAGAATCAGCACCTGCCGGAGCAGATCTTACAAGCTGGAGGTATTGAAAGGATGATGGATGATGGGTGAAGGATTTGCTGATTTCGGATTGCGGATTGCAAACTAATTACCATCGAATTACCATCGAATTACTATTGAATTACTATTGAGTTACCATTGTATGATTGCATCACCATCGTCTGGCCATTGCATGACAATCGTGTGACCATTGTGTGACCATCGTCTGACCATACAAAGAGAGCCACCCTTTTGCAGGTGGCTCTCTAACTAACCCTAAAAATTAACCTAAACCATAGCTTGGGAAGTAGCTATGTTTCTTAACTATCTTAATACCTTCTAAGCTGGTCCTTATCTTTAACCACGATTTCCGGCTTCTCATCATATTCGGTAATCAATCCTGTTACGACAATATGCTCATCCTGGAAATAGAATTCAGGGTGTCGTGAGTAACGCCGTGCAATCTCTCCGGGGATCACCACCGTAAAGTCGTGGTATGGGTAGAAGGCTCCGAAATAGAGGAAATATTCATCCGTCTCTACGGAAAAGTACACCTCTGAAACCTTGCCATAAATCCTTCTTATCTCACCAATATGGAAAAGTGCATCGTAAGCAGAAATAGTGGAGATGGAGTAATCCGGATAGTAGGTCCAGTAATCGATTACAGGGTAGAGTCGGCAATAGTACCGGAAGATGTTGTATGACCAGTAAACATGAACGATTGGAGGCATCCTGTAAGGGAAGAACCGTGCCCGGTAAGCCCGTGGATGGGGAGCCACCCTGTAAGAATGAAGGATCGGGCGCTCGTGGACAAACCTGCGGGTCGACCGGTAGATACCTGGCCTGTTGTGCGCCATCGAACTCCCCCAATTGCGTGAACTGTATGAGGCCGACTTTTGTGAAGGCGAACGTTGCTGAGGGGTACTCCTCACCTGGGAAGAGGGATCGGTGCGAACCGCTGACTCACGTGTCGTAGCACTCCTGTTGGGTACCACATTACTGCGCGATGTTGATTGTGTCACCGTACTCGATCTCGAATTGCTGTTTCCCGGGTTGGTTCTTACAACGGTCCTGGAACTGGACGAAGAACTCCGGGGAGCAGTCCTGACAACCGTACTTGAACGGGATGAAAAACTCCGGGGAGTGGTAACTACTGCCCTTGGTTTCGTAGAAGAACTCCGTGAAGAAGGACGAACAGCTGAAGTGGATCGCTTTACAGGTGAGGTGCTCCTGACCGCCTTTTTCACAGCGGATGAACTTTTCCTGGAACTGCTGCTCCGGACTGAAGTGGTTTTGGATTTGCTGCTCTTCGATCCGGACCTTCGCTGTGCCTCTGCACCCATGGGTGCAGCAAGCATTGCTATTAGGATTATGATAATAAATTTTTTCATGATTTCCACAGTTTATACTTCGTTTTATCTCTTCAATTACATCAATGCAAATTCTTTGCCAAAGTTCGCTAATCCTACTCCTGCCTGCCATGCTATCATCATCCGTGTGCCACCGTGCTCCCCCGTCGTATTCACCAACTGGCGAAGCAGATGCAATCCGCTAAAAAGCAGGCGCCTGGTGACCGTCGAGGCAGGGGGATTCATTTGAGGGTGATTTACAAAATCACACTTAGAGCGTATTCAACTTCCTGATATTTTGGGATGACCGATCCCCGGAGGGGATCAAACATAAATAGCCCAGCGTAAGGGAGCCTTAGCGACCGCAACCCTGGGTTTAAGGCAATAAACGATTACCGGGCCAACGGCTTTGGTATACAACGGGAAAATGTTGCATGGACCGAAGATCAACCGTACCTTATTAAAAGTTTTATTCATCCGGTCAATCCAGCTCCAGGATCCTGATATTTCTGAACCGGACCGGTACGCCACCATGCAAACCCTGGAAGCCGATATGCCCCCTGGTTGGGAGTTCTGCAAGGGGCTTGCTGAGCCAGGTAGGAATTTCAGAGCCATCCGGGTTGGTTCTTCCGCTCCTATATGACCGCGTATCCAGCCGGATAACCTCCTCTCCGTTGAGTAAAACGTATATCATATGGTCCATACAGGTTATGGTGATCCGGTTCCATCTGCCCGGTTCCCTGACCATTTTCCTGGTTGGCGCCAGGTGACCGTAAATGGCTCCACACCAATCTTTTCCAGGAGAGGTGCCCGCCTCTCTGAACGAATCATCCGCTATCTGGATTTCGACTGAATTCGGAATCCAATCATCAATATGGCTGCAGTAGACCACAACCCCGCTATTAGCACCGCTATCCAGGTTAAACTCAAGATCCAGGATGAAATTATCATACGAAACATTGCTCCATATTTCCGTGTCTTCGCCGGGGATCAGGATTCCGTTCACAAAACTCCAGCTTCCTTTCTGGTAAAGAGCATTCGACAAATCGTCGGAAAAAAGATCGTTCCAGGTTTCACTGACCGGATGACTCCGCAGGGGAACCTCCATCCTTCCCGAACAACCCATGATGAACAACAGGAATATGGATAAAAACCGTAAACCATTTCTGAGTTTCATCGGATTTCTTTTCTGCTAACAGTAAAACTTACGTAAACGGACCTGCATTGGTTTGCCGAATTTTTAATTTTTTGACGAAATGATTACCTTCTGCCTGTAGTTTTTTTTACCATTTTGTAACTAATGAAGTAAGTTCCGGTACGTATGAAAGGAGATTTTCACAAAGAGGAATTTGTTCACCTGATCAACCGGCATGAGAATGTCATACACAAAATATGTAACATCTATGCCGATACCACCCCCGACAGGGAAGATCTGAAACAGGAGATCATTTTCCAGCTATGGAAATCATTCCCCTCTTTCCGGCAGGAAGCAAAGGTTCAAACCTGGATGTACAGGGTGGCGCTGAACACCGCACTGATCGGATTGCGGAGAAAAAACAGGGTGGAGCAATCGGAATTGCTTGAAAACCATTCAGAGATTGAGGATCTGAATGAAGAGCAAGAGATCGAGCAGAAGATAAAAAAGCTTTACAGAGCCATCCACCAGCTGAACCAGGTTGAAAAAGCAGTGATCTTCCTATACCTGGAAAAATGCCCTTACCGGGAAATCGCTGAAATCACCGGGCTGACCGAAAAAAATGTCAGCGTAATCCTCGTACGCAGTAAGGAAAAATTAAGAACAATCATGGGACAACCTCAAAAAAGCAGATGATGGAAAACAATGATCTCATACAAACCTGGGAAGAAGGGAACAAAAAATTATTCACAGGTGAAAAAATAACAGAAAACATGATTGAACAATACCTTAAACCACGGATTAAAAAATCATCAATCCCGTTTCTTTTCAACCTGGTCTATTATTTCGTGATCCAGGTGGCAACCATCGGATTACTGGTTGCCAATATTATGGGATACAGCTCGAATCCAACCATGCTCTCGGCACTCATCCCGATGCTGATCCTCTCCGTCGGGTTCCTGGTGTTCGGCTACTTCTCTTTCCTGAAGTTCAGGGCGATCAGTAATTATGCTGAAAACCTGGTGCATCTTCTCAAAGAACAACTGAAATTCATACGGATCCAGTATGAAACCCTACTGGTTATCTTCTCCTTTTCAGTCATTATCCTGATTTTTGCCCTGGGCGCACTGGTCGATAACCAGGATGGTACTTTCCGGATAAACAACCCCCTGCTTTATGCTGAAATCAGCAGTGGTATCTTCCTCTTCACTTACGGGATGTTGAAGCTATCCGGGTTCCTCTCCACACGACCCCTGAAAATTTTCCTGAGCGATCTTCAGAACAGTGTTCTCGAAGGCACCCGGCAGCTGGAACAGAGAAAGAAAAGATACTACTGGATTGGCATCGTATTGATCTTAATCTGCATAGCCCTTCTGATCTTCGGCATTTTTAGAGCTGCAGGGAAGATTTAATTTCCCGATTTCCGTTCCTTTCACTATTTTTAAGGAATTAATGTCCAGTCCAATTATCCAGTAATAAAACCATATCCGTCATGAAAAACATTACATTTATCCTGCTTGCCATCCTTTTTACACAATGCTCAGCCCAGCAGCCCGAATGGGAAAGGCTTTTTTTCAGCGATGCCATGGGCCTACCCCATATGGTTAGCTCGGAACTGGATGCCGTCGACCCGTTTGAGGGACTGGGTAAATACGGTGGACATAACATTTTCGATAAAAGCAAATACACCGCCTGGGTTGAAGGGGTAGATGGATCTGGTATAGGTGAGTATGTTTACCTGGCTATCGGTGAGGAGTTCCCCGAACAGATGGTCATCCTGAATGGTTACCAGAAGAACAATGACATTTACAGCAAGAACAACCGGGTAAAAACCATCCGGGTATCCCTCTTTGCCGGCTTCATGATCCCCGGGGATGTTACGGAAATCGGTATGTATTATTATCTCCGGCAATTCGACACCGAAGAGGTGATCGGACTGGAAGACCGGGATGGATCACAGGCGATCGACCTGCCGTTCAACCGGGAATCCGTTCATCAGTTCGTGGAAACCTGTAAACAACAATTCCCGGGAGATTTTAAAACCGAATTGGAGGATATGAAGGAAGCCTGCCCAAATTGCCCCGATGACCCAACTTTTCAGTTCTTCGTGCGGATCGAGATCCTGGATGTGTACAAGGGAAGCCAGTGGGATGATACCTGCATATCGGATATCTGGTTCACCTCACCCGGAGAAACCATCGATGCGATCCCCCCGGACGAATGGATCACCGAAGTATGGGAGGATATGGAGGAGCGGATGATCTATGTGAACACCAACAAACGATCGGGAATTGTCCTGGCGGATGGGAATGCACTGGAAGAGGCAAGGAACCTTGAGGCGGATGAACACATGGATATCACCCTGATGGACGTGAGCCCGGACAAGGAGTGGGCACAGATCGATTACCTTTACACACAGGATGGAGCAGGGCGCGTGGAGGAGTACTCAACCCTCTATTCCGTGCGATACCTCAGCATGATCGACGATCCCATCCTGGGTATCATTTACGGGGCATATGGATTTACAGAGGAGAACGGAAAGATCTACCTGGATACGGCAGACGGTCCCATCGATCTGGAGAAGGTACTGGAGGAGTTCCTCGAGTTACGCAAGAATAAATAAATCCAAAGAACCAGTCGCGCAATACAGCTTTCGCATGATACAAACATCACAACTGAAAATCATTACCATACTCTCTGTCCTGCTTGCCTTATCGCTTGCCATTGCTTCTTTCTGCGGTGCATTTCTGCCGGTTACCTACGAGCGGGAAGTATCATCCCTGGCAACACAGGGTATCGGGCAGGACCTGGTTGACCTCTTCCTTGTTGTTCCTTTGCTGATCATCCTTTTGATCTTTGTCCGTAAACAGAACCGGGCGGCAATGTTCCTGTTCAGCGGAACGCTCTTTTACATCCTCTATTCGTTTATTATCTACAGCCTGGGGATACACTTCAATTACCTCTTTCTGTTGTATTGTGTCACCCTGGGGCTTGCAACCTACCTGTTCATCATCATTTTCCATGAACTGATGGGAATGGATGTCGGATCCTGGTTTGAAGAGGGTGTCCCCGTACGGCTGACCGGGATCTACCTGATCATCGTAGCCATCCTGTTCTATTTGTTGTGGTTGAAAGAGATCGTTCCCGCGGTGATCCACAACCGGATACCCGGTAGTGTTTCCGATTACAACCTGCTGGTAAATCCCGTACACGTGATCGACCTGGCCATTGTACTCCCCGGGCTCATTCTTGCAGCTGTCCTGGTCATGAAGAAGAGAGCGCTCGGATACACCCTTTCGTTGACCGGGTTGGTATCCATCATCATCCTCGCCATCGCCCTGGCTGCCATGGCGATCATGCTGAAGATCAAAGGAATTAGTGAAGAATCTTCGATAGCTGTTGTGTTTGTTGTCCTTGCACTTCTGAGTGGGATCATCCTGTTTCTTTTTCTGAAAAGACTGAAAGTGGGGGAGAAATCATAGAACCTCAATTATCTGATTTCTCTTATTATACTGATATACAACGCATTACAGTCTCTATTTGAAAAAACCTGCCTGCAGGCAGGGGGGAGTAAAGGGGATTTAATTTTTACTTCAATTTAGTAAAGCAAATTTATCCCGACCAATCAAATGAACATAGAAGATTTACGGGCAATCTGCATAGGCTTCAACGGTGTCACGGAAGACATCAAGTGGGAGAATAACCTCTGTTTCAGCGTCAGGAAGAAGATCTTTATGCTTGTTTCCCTGGACACGGTTCCCCCGGCTGCATCGTTCAAGGTAACGGTTGAGGAATTCGAGGAGCTGGTCACCCGGGACGGATTCAAACAAGCACCTCATTTCGCAAAGAACAAATGGGTGCATGTGGATGATGTGGCACGTATGAAGCGGGCGGAATGGGAGTTTTATGCCCGCCAGTCCTACCAGCTCATCGCCTCCCGCCTGCCTGTCAAAACCCAGAAACACCTGGGAATTTACGATGAATAAACTATGGGTTACAGAAAATAAAAAAAATTACAATGTTCAGATCCGATACTAGATCAGCAATAAGGAGTATCCTCAGGAATAAAGTTACATCGGCAATTAGTATTCTTGGTCTGGGTATAGGGCTTGGATGCATCATTGTATTGACCAGCCTGATAATTCACGAAAAATCCTTTGATAAGTTCATTCCCGGTTATAAGAATGTCTACAGGGTAATTCTAGGCAATTCCTCACAGACCCATTATCCTCTGGTTGAGACAATGGCCAGTGAGTTTCCAGAGATTAAAGATTATTTCAGATTCTACCAGGCAGGTTCACTTCAGATAAGGAATTTAAAAAATGAGATCGTGAGGGAGGATAATCTTGGTTTTGCAGATACGTCATTATACAGGATCCTGGGAATTAAATTTTTGTCAGGCACGCCTGCCGTTACTCAGAATGATATAGCCATCTCAGCCGAATCAGCACAAAAGTATTTTGGAGAGATCTCTCCACTTGGGAAAATTCTACAGGTAAAATTTTCAGATGGTTTTGCAGCTCTGACTGTTTCCGGTGTTTATAAAGACTTCCCTGCAAATTCAACCCTTCATCCTTCAATGATTGCCGATATAAAGCTCTCAGAAAAAATGATTATCCGGTTTCAGAAATCACTTGGTGAATATGGTAACGAGCAAATACCTGAGCTGGGCTGGATCAATTCCGACTTTAACTCCTGTATCGTTCTTCACAAGAATGTTGATGTTGATAAATTGACCACGAGTATGGAGAAGTATAAAGATTTTCTGACTATGGATAACAAGGATGAACTCCATTACAGGTTACAACCTGTTTCAGATATTTACCTGGATTCGCAGGATATTACGGGAAATTACTTCCTGCGCCGTGGAAATCGCGAGGACATGAAATATTATGAAGTAATATCAATAATTATCCTCATAATTTCAATTGCCAACTATATACTCCTGGCACGAGCAGGTATTTCCGAAAGAGCTCATGAACTGGGAACACGAAAGGTGTTTGGTGCTTCTTTTGGTAATATAAGGAAACTTATACTTGTTGAATCGAACCTGATTATAATCTTGAGTTTTATTCCCGCAATATTTGTTATTGCCTTTTGGTATGGACTTCATAAACACCACCCTTCATAAGACGTTAACCGGGCAGGTTTTTCTCAATCCTTTTTTATGGTGCCTCCTGATTCTTATCATTGTCTTTGCCGGAACCATTTCAGGATGGCTGATCGGATTTAATTATTCAAGGATCCCTGTAATGAAGCTGATTACAGCACCAAATCCTGGCTCAGGGAGGTCCGGCAGGTGGAATTCTTCATTCCTGGTTCTTCATTTTACCATTTACATTATACTCGTATCCTTAGTGATTGCAGTTTCAAAACAGATACATTATTCATTAGAAGGCTACCAGGGATTTAACCCGGAAAATGTACTGGTGGCAAATCTAAATACCGATGAACTTAAGAACAGTTTCCAGGCAATATCTGAAGAGATGAAAAAAGTTCCCGGTGTAATGACTATAGCAGGCGGGTCATTTATCCCTCCCTTCAATGCGTTCCTGCCAGTAAACCTGGCAACCCCTGATGGAGAGAACGTACGACTTGACGGACTGATAATGGGAGAGGGAATGCCTGAACTGCTGGGAATGGAAATTCTCGAAGGGTCTTCATTCGGGCCTTATCAGCCGGGGCCCCCTGAAGTCCTTTTAAATGAATCGGCTGCAAAAGAACACAATGTAAAAGCAGGAGAAATACTTCTCGCATTTAAAGTCAGAGGTGTTTTACGCGATTTTCATGCCCATTCCATGCATTCACTTATCAGGCCGATGGTAATTCTTCCGCAGAATCCCGAAAGAATGGGATTGATGGCTTTGAAAACCGACGGAAAGAATGATGAAGCAATAATTAAGAAACTCGGAGAACTATATTCAACGATCTCTCCGGATGAGATATTTGAAACGAGGTACCTGACTGATGATCTTAACCTCTTTTACCAGAGTGAAACAGATCAGCTTAAAATAATCGGAGCGTTTACACTTATCGCTACAATTCTTTCCATAATGGGATTGTTCGGAATCTCTCTCATGAGTATTTCAAAGCGGTTTAAAGAAATAGGGATACGAAAAGTAAACGGAGCTTCGATAAATGCAATATTGCAAATGCTGCATATTGAATTTATAAAATGGGTATTTATATCAGCCATAGTATCAATCCCGATTTCGATATGGATCATTTCAAAATGGATGGAAAGATTTGCCTATAAAACAACCATAAGCTGGTGGATCTTTGCTGCTGCATTGTTTTCAGCAGTTCTTGTTGCATTACTCACCATAAGCTGGCAGAGCTGATTAGCTGCTACAAGGAATCCGGTTGAGACTTTCCGATACGAATAGAGAGAAAAACCGAAATACTGACAGACAACGTTAGTACTGAGGTATAATTAAGTAGGGACAATTAATTAAGTAGGGACAGCTACCAACTTAAAATTTTTTAGTAAGAAGGGACAGAAGCCAACTTAATATTATTGAGACAATTTTCAACAAATCATTTCTTAAAATATCTCTAAATGACTAATAATGTTTATATTAATAGCAATTCATAATCTAGTTTCTAAAATTGTAATAAATGATCCACGAAAGAACATTTCACTTCCCCTATTATGTATCGAAATAAAGCCAATTTATTTATAATTTCTCATCAAATATCAAATTCATCTTAGAATATAATAATCTGATTATATGATATATAATAATGTATATTTTTAATATAACTACACAAATACAATTTATTTTGAATAAATTTTAAGTTGGTAGCTGTCCCTACTTAAAAAACAAAATATGTTGTATAACATATGGTTTAGTGGGTAACCTTTTTGCTGTTTTCGGAATTATAGGGTGAAGGGTCTATCATCATCACACATACTGGTCATGATCAAATTGCTCCGGATATTCTGGTTTACTGCCAATATCGGAATATGCTGTTCCACTACAGCACAGCCTTACATTCAGGAATGGATCCTGCAATTGGGGGAAGAGGGATGGGACCTGTCGGGTGCAATGGATAATGATACATCCGGGAACATCTATGTGGGAGGAGTATTCAGCGGAACCGCCACCTTCGGGGATCACACCCTCATCTCAAATGACGGACGGGATCATTTTATCTGCAAAATCAACGAAGCCGGCTCAATTGTTGGTGTCAGGCAAATTTCAGGAGGGATATACAATACATTAGACGGAATACATTGTACAGGCAACCGGGTATACCTCACCGGCACTTTCAGGGACAGTCTCCTACTCCATCCCTTTCTGTCAGAAACCAGAAATAACACCTGCATTTATCTGTGCATGCTTGATCCCGACCTGGAGCCAGTATGGCTTACCGTGCCGGTATCGGGTGATAAAATAAACCTGCTTTCCTGTGAGGGTGACAGTGATGGAAATTGTTATATCTCGGGGTACTATAAAAAGTGGATTTCGGTTGAAGATTCTATTGTTCATTCCGTTAACCGGAAAGACCAGTTTGTTTTAAAGCTCAATTCGGAAGGGGATGTTGACTGGATAAGAACCTGGTGTGTAAAGAATCCGGACGACCGGTTATTCTTACATGTTTCAACAGGAAAGGAGTTGATTGTAGCCGGCACATATGAAACAAAGTTCGAAACAAAAGACACGACAATCTTCTCTTCCGGCCGTAAGGATATTTTTATCAGGAAATTTGATACTACGGGGAATGAATTATGGATAAAAAGTATCGGTGGTGATTTTGATGACAAAGCCAGGGCAATTGCGATTGATACAGCCGGTAATGTTTGTTTTTCAGGATCGTTTAACCATTCCATAATACTACAGGACACGGTTTATGTTTCTCATGGTGAACAAGATCTGTTTCTTGTCAAAATGAATCCTGCCGGGGATATAATCTGGACAAAACACTGGGGTGGGAAACAATCGGATGAAATAAATGGTATAAGTATTGATTCATCCGGGAATCTTTTCACGCTTGGATCTTTCAGGGGAACAACCATCATGGATAAGGATACCATTTCCAGTTTTGACCGGCAAAGCGATATCCTCTTTTTAAAATTTGACCGAACGGGCAGGCAACTGTGGTGTAAGCGTTTTTTTGGAACATCAGAAGATCTGGGACATACTATTTTGACCGATTATTCGGATAAGATCTGCATTATGGGTTCCTTTTCCGATGACCTGGTTACAGATCAGGAAGCAATTTTCTCCCACGGATTAAAGGACATTTTCATAACGAAGTATATTGATCCCTGTACAGTCATTCCATTCGACTTGCCGGACACCCGGGTATTGTGTGAGAACAGCTACGACACGCTTGATGCAGGAACTGGTTTTCTAGAATATGATTGGAACAAAGGCAGTGGTGATAACCGGTATTTTGAAATCTACGAACCAGGAAGTTACATTATTGAAGTCACGGATCAATTTGGATGTAAAAAAAGTGATTCAATTCACGTGCTATTGGATTCTATTCGCATTGCATTTCAGGTGACCGATGAGTTTCTTCCAGATGGGAAAAACGGTTCAATTCATACTTCCGTTTCGGGTATTTCGGATCAATTCTCATACCTGTGGAATACAGGAGATACGACACCTGACCTGTTAAATTTGATTCAGGGTAATTATTCCCTTTTTGTGAGTGACAGTTTTGGTTGTTCTTCTTTTGTTGAAATCCCGGTGGGATTGGATGTTTCATCAGGGATACTATCTCTTTCAAATTTCCCAAATCCGTTCATTGAAACAACAAATATTCTTTATTCTATCCCGGATGATATGTGGATCGATATTTCGCTTTTCGACATGAATGGGAAAAAACTTTTTACCATTGTAAATAGTGAGGAAAAATCCGGAATTCATCAAATGGAATGGAACAGAAAGGATTTACCAAGTGGGGTTTACTACCTCCAGATCAGAGTTACGGATAGTGTTTTATCAAGAAAAATAGTTATAACGGATCAATAAATAGTACATGAAGTCATCCTTTTCCATATGGGGTTTTATCTTCGTTATCTTATTTCCACTCTCACGTTTCTGTAATGCCCAGGAGTCTTTCCCCCAGCTGGAAAACATCATTCCACCCTCTCCCACTGCATCTTCTCTGGGTATGTATGCAGAAATTCCGGTCACTCTATATACCGGTAGTCCTTCTATACATATTCCGCTTTGGGAGGTCCAGGGCAGAAAGTTATCCTTTACTATTTCTCTCGACTATCATTCATCAGGAATAAAAGTGAATGACATCGCCGGGTGGACAGGTCTTGGTTGGTCCTTGAATGCAGGTGGGATCATAACCCGAACGGTACGAGGAATAGCTGACGATCATCCCATGGGGTATTTATCACTGCATGGGAATCAACTTCCTTCACTGGGAACTAATCTTGATCTGTTCGGACCATGGAAGCCTCCGGGAGAGGATGATTTAGAGATGAACCTATACCTATCTGAAATTGCCGATGGCAGGGCAGATTCACAACCAGACATGTTTTTCTTCAACGTTAATGGTCGAAGCGGTAAGATTATATTGAACGGAAATGGGCAACCGGTGGTTATTCCGCACCAGAATTTAATCGTTTCGTATAACCGGGATCAATCGGGAGGAATAGACACCTGGGAGATCGTAGATGAAAATGGAACAAGGTATCAATTCGGAGGATGGGATGCTTCTGAAATCTCGACACCCATCAATGAAGATGGATCAAGAAGAGAATCGTTCATTTCAAGCTGGTATTTAAAGCAAATTCGTTCAGCCAATAATGAGGACAATATAGTTTTCAGCTATATTGATTATCATAGTGGCCGCCGTGATCCTCTACCTCAGAAAAAAGTTGGCAATTCCGATCCAAACTGGGATGACCTTGAAAGATACAGTCAGACAGACATTGATGGTAAATTTCTCAGGGAAATAGAATATTCAAAAGGAACCATTCTGTTTAACACCTTGTCGTTTGGTGGCTATCCCGGAGGTGAAATAACAGGTTTGGACCGGATTACGATAAAGGAACTATTTTCACAGGAAACGGTTAAAATCTTTCAGTTCGATTACAGTTTTTTCGAGACTGCCGCTTATGGAACATGGCATGATTATCTTCCTCCCTCCAGAAGATTGAGGTTGGATAACATCACAGAATTATCCGGCAATGGAGAATCAGCCAACCCACCTTATATGTTCTTTTACAACTCAACTCCTCTGCCTCCAAGAGGGTCATATGCTCAGGATCACTGGGGGTATTTCAATGGCGCATACAATGAATATTTTATTCCGGAGGTAACTATCCGGAATTACAGGCAATACGACAGTATTCCTCCAACAGGCAATAATGCAAGAGGTAAGAATATTGAAAAGCTAACCGGGATAAACCTTAACCTGCCTCAGTTATCTGAAGCGATCTGGAGAACCCGGGGTGCAAACCGGGAACCAAATGAAGACTTCATGAAAGCCGGAATGCTCCAACGGATTGTTTATCCAACCGGGGGGAGTACCGTTTTTGAGTTTGAGCCACATGATTTCGGATACATCTCATTGCCAAGGAAACCGATGCAATCAAGGATTTCAGCTTCCTATGATGCTACTCATTATTCTTCGACTCAAAACATGGCATCCCTGAATATTAACCATGATCAGGAGATCAGGATAATTCCCCTTTTTTATGTTTTGAAGGGGAGTATTAAGGATGCTCCACCCGGTCAGGAAGATACGCCTCCCTCGAATCTATCCAGCATATTTATTGTAAGTGAACCCAAAATTGATGAGGATCCGGATACCATTTTCAGTTTGTCATTCCAGGATTACATGATTACGGCACATGGATTGGAAGCAGTCTTTAACATCTGGATACCAGCAGGGCATTATGCAATGGGTGCTTTATCAGAGGAGGAAGGGGATTACACGGAAATGATTATATATTCCGATTCGGTATCACCCTTTGACGAAACCTATCCCATCTATTCGAATGATTATGAAAATCTGACGATTATTGCCGGCAAAAGGATCTGGGAGGATGATGAAAGTTATTATTGTTCTGAAATAGCTGATATTGGACAGGAAGACGAGAACCTGGTTAAAATTGAATTCCTTTTCAAAAGCAAGGTCCATCCGAATCAGATCAGCGCATTCGGTTTGGATATTCCCTTATCGATGGTCAGGATAAAGGATTTCAGTAATCCTGAAAACATCATCTTCGAAAGGATGTATTCAGGGAAAGAACAGATCAGGTGGTATCCGGATCAGGAAGAATGGATTATGCAACAATCCTTTTCGAAACTCATGAATCCGGGGAAATACCTGATTGAATTCATTCCCAGGATTAAAACAGAAACCGGTTATATCAGCATGACATGGAGAAAGGCGGTTGCAACGCATAATCATAAAATCACAGGTGGTCTGCGGGTAAGAAAGATCATTAAAATTGACAATGAATCCGATACGATTGGTATACGAGAGTTTGATTACACCATCAAGCATGATGGGATAATCCGGTCAAGCGGTATTCTTCAATCATGGCCCTCCTATTACGATGTACCTGATCAGATCTATTATTTAAATGAAGATAATCCTATTGCCATTTCCTATGCTCCCATAACCCTCTATTCATCAGGAAAAAATTTACTGGGTTCAACTCAGGGGAGTCATATCGGATACCGTCAGGTGACAGAATCCAGTCCCGTTGCAGGTAAAACCATCCATCGGTTCACATCGGCATGGGAGTACCCTGATATCAGCAACCTTTCATTTCCATATCCACCTGCCACAAGCTTTGATTGGAAGAGGGGTTTAAAAAAACAAACAGAAAAACTATCAAATGATGGGCTATTAAGGGAAGTTGAAACCATTACGTTCAACTCATTTGAAGATTCCACCCACCTGGTTTACATTCCAGCTTTTGTGGTCGCACGTAAATTCCCTGAATCGAATTCGGCATTTGTCTTTCAAAAATATGCCAATGTCTCCTCCTGGAATTATCCAAAAGTAAAGAAAACAAGCCGATTTGATATACAGGGTGAGAATCCCATACAATTTGTTGAATCGTATCTATATGATCCCGATCATCTTCAAATAAAACAGGTAGAACGTGTGGAGAGCGACAACAGTATTTATCTCCAAAAATTCTATTATCCTGGGGATACTGAGATTGAACCATCGGAGATAAACAACGGTCTGGTTCAAAAACATATGGTAAATACGATCCTGAAAAAAGAGACAATAAAAAATGGGCAGTTAATTGCAGGGACTAAAACCAATTACGGGTTTTTCAATGGTTCACAGCTACTACCAGCATCCAATGAACTATTGGAAGGAACAGCGTATGAAGTAAAATTGATTTTTGATCAGTATGATGGTAATGGGAACCTGTTACAGTACCATACACCTGGAGATCTGTATCACTCCATTAACTGGGGGTGGGCAGGGACTTATCCTGTAGCTGAAACCACCAACTCAGTCTATAAAGAAAACGTGAATCTATATCCTGCCGAGTCAAGAACAACCAAATATGCTTACCAGCCTCTCATAGGTGTCAGGTCGATTACGGCGCCGGATGAAAGGTCTACCTTTTATGAATATGACGATTTTGGAAGACTAACCTTGATAAGAGATCAAGATCAAAATATAGTAAAGCGTATTGACTATCATTTTAAACCTAATAAAGGAGACACAACCAGAACATACTGGACCCAACAATATTTTGAAGAATCCACACCTGCTGATTTTATCCTTACAGACAATGTCATTGTTGTTAAAAACTGTACCGGCAGGCTTTCCGTTTCAGGAGGATCACTTGGATCAAATGCTGAATGGAAATGGTATGTGGGTTCCTGTGGAGGAACATGTATTGGAAGTGGTTCTGAAATTGTAATAGCACCCCTTACAACAACTACTTATTATGTGAGGGCAACCGGTGACGCAAATTCAACGATATGCCGTGATATCACTATTGAAGTAGTTTTACCAACCTTTAATCTCCTGCTTTCAGAACTTGCTTTTGATTACAGGGGGAATACTGAAGATCCGACTACCATTGAGACCAATTATACCGGATGTGATCCATGGAATGTTTCCGAAGATGACGAATGGCTATCAATAACCAACCAGAATGATAACAATTTCACGATTCTGTGTAATCAGAATGACAGTCCAAACTCACGCACCGGTAAGATCTTTCTATATGGTGATGGAGAGGTATTGTTTATACCTGTTCACCAGACCGGTTCAGTCCATCTTGAAATCAGTTACCTTCCAACGACTATCCTGTCTGGTGATGATGTATCTCTCACCGCCACCGTTTTGAACGGGACCTCGCCCTACCGGTATACCTGGGAGACCCGGGTGTCCGGAGCAACCGGGTGGACCACGGTGCGTGATTATACCGGCAGCGAGCCGTTGGATACCCTCCTTATCCCCGCAGCGACCGTCAGCTTCGATCTGCGGTGCAGCGTGACAACCGGCGGGAAGACCGTCATGCAGGAAATCGAGATTATTGTTGCGGAGTGAAATGAGAAATTCGGGATGAGCAGTGAACAGTGAGCAGTACGCAGCAGGCAGTACTCAGTAGGCAGCAGGCGGTAGGAATAGTCCACAGTCGCCAGTCTTCAGTCAACAGTCCAAAAACCATCCACCATTCACCATTAACCAATAACTAAATTCGCTATCTTTATTCATTCGAAAACCAATACCATTCATCATGAAAAAAGTGATCGCTTTCTTTTTGATTATAGTATTTCCCTGGCTGCTAATCCATGGCCAGGAGAACCGAAAGGTTCCCTCTTTTGAAGAGGTGTTGTCCCTTAAGGGTGCCGGCATGCCTTTTATTTCGCCTGACGGAAAGCACGTTGTTTTCACCGTCAGCCAGACCGACTGGGATAAGAACCGCACCGACACGGAGATCTGTATCTCGAAAAACGGGGGCACGCCCTTCCAGCTGACCAACAACCCGGAAGGAAGCAGTTCCGGACCCCAATGGTCACCCGACAGCAAATGGATCGCCTTCACCTCGGAGCGTGGAAATAAAAACCAGATCCATGTGATCCGTGCGGATGGAGGCGAAGCCTTCCCGGTGACCCGCACGGATGAGGGGGTGGGTGGTTTCGAATGGTCACCCGACGGGAAAATGATCGCTTTTACCATGACAGAGAAAGAGGAGAAGAGTGACAAAACCCGGAAAGAGCGGTACGGAAGCTATTCCGTGGAAGACGAGGAGTATCGCCTCACACGGTTGTGGGCTATCGGGTTCGATCCGGCATTCCTGGAGTTTTATCCCCTCCCCTGTTACGAAACGGATTCTGCAAAAAAAGCGGATCTATGCCGGAAATGGCCTGAACCGGAACCCCTGATCGACAGCGTGGATTTTACCATAACCGGGTTTGAATGGTCACCCGACGGGAAAATGATCGCCTTCAACCACCAGCCCGATCCGCTGATCAACTCCTGGACAAAATCGGATATTTCGATCCTGCATGTTGATACGAAAAAGATCATGCCGCTGGTGCAGAATCCGGCTGCCGACGGATTCCTTGACTGGTCGCCCGACAGCAGATCCATTCTTTACAGCAGCGATGTGGACAACGCTACCTCCAATTTCTACATGAACAGCCGGTATTTCCGGATCGATATTGACGGCTCAAACGGGAAGGAGCTGGCAACCGGGTTTGATGAGAATCTCTCGGGCCTGACCTGGACGAAGAAAGGGATCTACTGCACTGCATACCAGCAAACGGTTCGCCCGCTTTTCCTGATGGACCCTGACAAGGGCAGTTTAAAACCGATCATGGCCACGCCGGCCCGGATCTATGCGTTCACCCTTTCAAAAGCCGGTGATAAGATGGCAATCATGGGAGCAAACGACGAGAGCCTGACCGAGATCTACCTGACGGACCTGGGTAAAAATCCGCCAAAAAAGATCACCGATTTCACCGGGCAGATCAGCAACTGGAAATACTCAAAACCGGAGGTGATCACCTGGAAAAGCAAGGATGGCACGACGATCGAGGGAGTGCTTCACAAACCGATGGATTACGACCCTGGTAAAAAATACCCCCTTTTGGTCAACATTCATGGCGGTCCGACCGGAATATCGGTGCCCTCCCCCGTACCGGCCTATGTCTACCCGATCCTCCAGTGGCTTGATAAGGGTGCGCTGGTGCTGATGCCAAATTACCGCGGATCAGCCGGTTACGGAGAAGATTTTCGGAAGCTGAACGTGGAGAACCTGGGTGTGGGAGACATGTGGGATGTGATGTCCGGGATCGATTACCTTGACCAGGAGGGATTGATCGACACCGATAAAATGGGCGCCATGGGCTGGAGCCAGGGAGGATACATCTCGGCATTCCTGACCACCAATACGGACCGGTTCAAAGCCATATCGGTCGGTGCGGGGATCTCGAACTGGATGACCTATTACGTGAATACCGATATCCACCCCTTTACCCGGCAGTACCTGAAAGCCACACCCTGGGAGAACGAGGAGATCTATCGGAAAACATCGCCGATGACCAACATAAACAACGCCTCGACACCCACCCTGATCCAGCACGGGGAATTTGACCGCAGGGTTCCCATACCCAATGCCTATGAACTCTACCAGGGATTGCAGGATGTGGGCGTGGAAACAAAACTGATTGTCTATAAAGGATTCGGTCACGGGATATCCAAACCCAAGGAACAGCTGGCTGCCATGTGGCACAACTGGCAGTGGTTCGGGAAACAGATCTGGGGTGAGGAGATCGAGATACCGGTTGGGGAGGAATGAGAAGGAAGTTAATGGTTAAAAGTTAAAAGTTAATTGTTATGCCGAAGGCCCGCCTGCCACCTACCCGGCAGACAGGGTCGGGCAGGCAGGAAGGATAGTAGTGGTTAGGCAGCAGGCTACAGGCAGAAGGCGGCAGGGAAAAGAAAGCAGTGAGTTGTGAGAAATGAGTTGTGAGAGAAAAAAGTAGGCATTACACAGCAAGCAATTAGCAGTAGGCAGTCTTCAGTCTTCAGTCCACAGTCGGTAGTAAAAACCATTTACCAATCACTAATAACTTTTCCCGTAAGGGATGCCTACGGCATAACTATTAACTTATAACATTATCTTTATTCATTCGCAAACCAATATTCAGGATTCAATTCCTGACCATAGTCACAAATCAAAGAACCGTCAGGTTTTCTTTGATTTAATTCTCTGATTTAGTAAATTAGCATCACCAACGTATAAACCTGGTTCATCTACCATGAAAGTATCATCACTTTTTTGCATACTATTTAGTATGCATTTTAACGGCATGTGAAGAGAAAGACATCAATAAACGTCCATCTATTCAGATCACATCCCACCAGGATAACGAAACAATATACCGCACAAAGACAGATACCATTACCGTTGATGTTTCAGATGCTGATGGTACTATAGATAAAGTGATATATTATATTGATGATACGGAAGTGTCGGTCATTCAATCAGAACCTTATTCTTATACGTGGGACAATTCCACTGAAGCGGAAGGATCGCATACATTAAAGGTTGTTGCCTATGATGACAATAATGGCAAAGCAAATGATAAGTGTACGGTTAATCTGATCTGCACGGTTACTGATATTGATGGCAATGCCTATAAAATTATTGAGATCGGGAACCAGGTCTGGATGGCCGAAAACCTGAGAACAACAAAATACAGCAATGGCTCAGACGTACCGTTGATTACCGATGATGCTGAATGGGCCCTTGGTGATCCGGGTTATTGCTGGTATAACAACGATTCTGCAACCCATGCTGAAACCTATGGAGCGCTGTACAATTTTTATGCAATGGAAACGACAAACATCTGCCCGGAGGGGTGGCATGTTCCATCAGATACAGAATATATGATCCTTGAAATGTCTCTGGGTATGAGCGAGGGGGATGCAAATAGTACGAACTGGAGGTGTACTGATGAAGGCGGAAAATTATAAGAAGCCGGTACTGCTCACTGGGAAAGCCCGAATACCGGAGCCACAAATGAGAGCGGTTTTGCACTTCTGCCTGCAGGAGCCAGATTAGATGGACCATATGTTGATTTAGGGAGCAATACTACTCTATGGACATCAACAAACAGTATCGGCAGTAATACACGTGCATGGGTACGTGTCATAGTCTTTGACAAATCTAAAATATTGCGAACACATAGCTATAAAGATGTAGGAAGAACCATCCGGTGTTTGAAAGATTGATCATTATTTAAAATATGATCAGGATACTGAACTCAGTGAAGTAAATATCACTATCAATAATCCTGTATGCAGATATTGAAAGCAGTTCAACCAAATTCAGTAGTTATGAAAAATATATATTGCCTTTTATTGTTCGTGTTGATCACCTTCTCAACATTCGGACAACAAGATGCCTGGTATCATTATACGGTAGCCTACACCAGTTCGGCATTTCCGGATTATACTGTGTATGATATCGATATTGACCAGGAAGACAATGTATGGTTTGCGACCAACACAGCGGTCAGTATTTATGACGGTTTTACCTTTAACAACCGATGGGATGCGAATACCTGGAGTAATAACTGGGTCGTCTTTTCCGCGTCTGACGGATCGGTATGGACAGGAACCTTCCAGGGTGTTTTCCAGGTTACGGATAATGTCTGGACCCATTTCACAACCTCAAACGGTCTGGCTAATAACGATGTCTGGGACATTGAAGAGGATCAGTCAGGCAACATCTGGATAGGGACGAGCGGTGGCTTGACCAAATACGATGGAAACAGTATGGTGTCGTATACGATGGAGGATGGATTGAACCACAATCATGTCGAGGCCCTGCATGTTGATAACAGCAACCTGGTATGGATTGGCACGAAGGGGGGAATAAATACCTTCGATGGTAATAACTGGACAAGCTTTACGACCGAGGATGGGTTGCCTGAAAATTTTATCCGTGAGATTGACATGGATTCCCTGCACCGGATCTGGGTGGGTACAAACGAATCCGGATATGCCATGTACAATGATACGGTCTGGACGGTCTACGATACAATCAATGATATTCCTTTTCTTCACGGATGGGCTCTGGAATGCGATTATGAGGGCAATATATGGATCGGAGAAACCGGGGCTCTCGGGAAGTTCGATGGTTCACAATGGACCACCTTAACCAGCTCGGACGGTATGACCAATAGTTTTGTCCGGAGCATTAAAGCAGCGGAAAATGGTACTATCTGG
>Ga0315537_1000678_pt1 | contig 27091 bp, 30 predicted proteins | sample SalMarSW160270MG_FD_203091 | JGI IMG/M metagenome (GOLD analysis project Ga0315537, IMG submission 203091) | Salt marsh sediment microbial communities from the Plum Island Ecosystem LTER, Massachusetts, United States - Salt Marsh Sediment SW1602-70 ...
CAAGATTTACAATATAAATGATTAAATTTATTATTACAATTTAAATTTATTAAATTTTTCCCTTCAATTAAACAAATTAAACAACTTCCATCACTTTTCATATATTTATCAAATTTACTTTCATTTTCTTTTTTAATAATAGCTAATATATTTTTTAATATATTTTCATCTTTGATATAAATAATAGAATTTTTATTTTGTTGTATTGCTGCTAAACATATCTCTTCTGTTTGATTTTTTACATATCTTAAAGCATTTCCATTCTGTTGCACTGCAGCTAAACAAATATCTTCTGTTTGCGTTTCAACAAATTGTAAAGCATTACCATTCTCTTGTATTGCTATTAAACAAATTTTTTCTGTTTTATTTTTTATATATTGTAAAGCAAAACTATTCTGTTGCATTGCTGCTAAACATATCTCTTCTGTTTTATTTTTCACAAATCTTAAAGCATGACCATCCTTTTGCACTGCTGCTAAACAAATATCTTCTGTTTGCGCTTCAATAAATTGTAAAGTATTACCATTCTCTTGCACTGCTGCTAAGGATATCTCTTCTGTTTGATTTTTTACATATTGTAAAGCATAACCATCCTGTTGCACTGCTGCTAAACAAATATCTTCTGTTTGCGCTTCAACAAATTGTAAAGCATAACCATCCTTTTGTACTGCTGCTAAGGATATCTCTTCTGTTTGATTTTTTACATATTGTAAAGCATAACCATCCTGTTGCACTGCTGCTAAATATATATCTTCTGTTGGATTTTTAATATTTTGTAAAGCATGACCATCTTGTTGCACTGCTGCTAAACATATTTCTTCATATAATTTATTTTCTTTCATTTTCTATATATTATATTAAACAGAAAATAAATAATTTATATTGCGTTTAAAATGTTGTAAAACAAGCAATACATTTTTTTTCATTATTATCATACCATTGTTCAAAACAAGATTTACAATATAAATGATTAAATTTATTATTACAATTTAAATTTATTAAATTTTTCCCTTCAATTAAACAAATTAAACAACTTCCATCACTTTTCATATATTTATTCAATTTATTTTCATTTTCTTTTTCAATAATAGCTAATATATTTTTTAATATATTTTCATCTTCAATATAAATAATAAAATTTTTATTTTGTTGTATTGCTACTAAACAAATATCTTCTGTTTGCGTTTCAACAAATTGTAAAGCATTACCATTCTTTTGCATTGCTGTTAAACAAATTTTTTCTGTTTGTTTTTTCACATATTGTAAAGCATAACCATCCTGTTGCACTGCTGCTAAACATATCTTTTCTGTTTGGTTTTTAACAAATTGTAAAGCATAACCATTCTGTTGCACTGCTGCTAAACAAATTTTTTTTATTTGGTTTTTAACAAATTGTAAAGCATAACCATTCTGTTGCACTGCTGCTAAACAAATTTTTTCTGTTTGGTTTTCAACATATTGTAAAGCATAACCATCCTGTTGCACTGCTGCTAAAGAAATTTTTTCTTTTTGTTTTTTCACATATTGTAAAGCATAACCATCCTGTTGCACTGCTGCTAAACAAATTTTTTCTGTTTGTTTTTTCACATATTCTAAAGTACGACCATTCTGTCGCACTGCTGCTAAACATATACTTTCTATTTGATTTTTTATATATTGTAAAGTATTACCATTCAGTTGCACTGCTGCTAAACACATATCTTCTGTTTGGTTTTCAACATATTTTAAAGCAAAACAATTCTGTTGCACTGCTGCTAAAGAAATTTTTTCTGTTTTATTTTTTACATATTCTAAAGCATGACCATTTTGTTGTACTGCTGCTAAACATATACTTTCTGTTTGGTTTTCAACATATTTTAAAGCATAACAATCCTCTTGTATTGCTGTTAAACATATCTTTTCTGTTTGGTTTTTAACATATTTTAAAGCATGACCATCTTGTTGCACTGCTACTAAACATATATCTTCTGTTTGATTTTTAATATATTGTAAAGAATGAACATTTTGTTGCACTACTGCTAAACATATTTTTTCATATAATTTATTTTCTATCATTTTCTATATATTATATTAAACAGAAAATAAATAATTTTTATATGCGTTTAATTTAAGATAAACTTTCTATGATTTTTAATTGTTCTTTTGCATCTAAATATTCCTTTTTTTCTTGTTCGTCTTGAAAAGTTGAAAAATCTTCATAAGTACATATTATTTTTTTTAAATCATTTATATATTCATTTTGTGTATTTTTATCAAAGAACATTGTTATTCTATTTACTTTTTCTTGATTATCTGTACAAGTGCAAATTTTTGAATGAAAAATTCCTGTATTTTTAGAACATCTAAAGAATCCCATTTTCTATATATTATATTAAATAGAAAATAAATAATTTTAATGTGCGTTTAAATATCAAAATCAATAATATTTTTTATCGAAATAATATGTTTCAAGATATATTGATAAATTTTGATCAAATATAAATTTAATATCTATTTTATAAGATGAAGAATATTCAATTATATTAATATTATAAATTGATCTATTATTATTTCTCCAAATATTATTCATATCATCAAAAAATTCATTAATTTCACGTAAAATATTATTTTCATTTCTTATTATTTCTCTTCCATATTCTGTTCTTCCTATTCTATTTTCTACTATTTTTCTTCCATTTATTATTATTTTATTTTCTATTATTAAATCAAATAAAATAGAATTAAATTGTACATTTTCTATATTATTTTCAATTTTTTGTAATGTTCTACATATAGGACAAGTATTATTATTTTTTAACCAATTATGAATTGCTTCTTTTTCAAATACATGAGCACATGATAAAGTAAATTGATCTTTTATTTCTTCCATTGTTATTGGACAATTTCTTAATTCTGTCATTTTCTATATTATAGTAAATAGAAAATAAATAATTTTTATGTGCGTTTAATTTATTATAAATATAAATATTAATTTTCAAAATAGCATCTACTATCAGTATTATGTGCAGTAAATCCTATACCATCTAATTCTGTTTGTGTTAAGAAATCAATATTAAATCCAATTCCTTTTTGTCTTAGATTAAATGCTGGATAATATTCATTGGATAATAAATAATTATAATCAAATGCAGGTCCTGGGATTCCTATATATGCAGTAGAATATGGAGTTGTAAAATTATTATATAAATACCAATCCGCACAAAATCTAAAATTTACATCATCAAAATAAAAACATAATAAATCATTTTGATGTGTATTTACATCAGTTGTATTTGTTCCTCCTCTTGTTCCTACTGTTGTATTATTTGATGGAGTACCATAGAAATAAACACTCGAAGGTGTTGCAAATGCTCCATACATTGTTAATAAACCTCCTCCAGTTGATGGACTTTGAGTTAATAAATAAGTATATGAAGCAGCAGTTATATTTTGATCTGAAAAATCAACAAATTTTCTAATAACAAAACCAAATAATAATTGATCTAATGTACTTGTTGCCCAAGATGTTCCAGATAATCTTATAACATAGAATGATTTATAATATGGAGCTCTATTTTGTAATATTGTTTTCTTTGCTACTGTATTTTGCATAATTGTTAATGTATCATATGCAGTAACACCAGGACATGTTAAAACCATAGATCCATAACCATTTAAACCAATAGAATAACTTCCAACATTTGCACCATAAATAAAACCATTAATTTTTACATTTGCTGCTTCTTTTATTTCTATAATTGCTTCTGTTCCTGTAGCTGAAACTTTTGTTAAATATCCTGATTGAATTGTTTTAAAATTCAATGCTGTTCCAGTTTTATTTATATATAATCCTGCTTCTCCTGTTCCTTGATTTATTGCACTATCTACTTTACCATTTATTAAAGTTGTTAAATTTCCTGCTACTTCATCTGTATAATATTTACCTGTAATATCAAACATTAAAAATATTATTGAACCATTAGGAAAAAATGAAGCCCCATAATTTGTTTCACCTGCTATATATGTAGCATTAAATAAATGATAATCATTTGTTGAACCTCCTGACCCTGTTAATGCAAATGTAATATATTGTGTTGTATTTGTAATATTCATAACTTTTATTTTTATTGATCCGTTTCTTTGAATCATTTCTAATTGTTCCCAAAATACTTCATAATCTGATGTTGTTCTATTTGGAGGATACCAACCCAAACGAATTTGTGTAATTGAAGATAATGTTGCATTATTTACACTAAAATAAGCACCATTAGTTAAAGTAAAAGTATTATCAGTAGTATAAACAATAGGACACATTGTCCCTATTTCTCTTTTCATTGCTGTAGAAACATTAACACTTGGAATTAAAGGATTTGTAGCATTTATTGTTAAATTTCCATCAGTATTTGATATAGCTGTCATTCTAGTTGTTTCAATAGCATTTAAACGATCAACCAATCCCCTTACTTGTGTTTGTGAATGTGTATGAGCAATAACAGTTTTTATTGCTGTATAAATTCCGTTTGCTTGAGTAAATATATCTAATGCTTGGCTCTCAATCATAGCAAAATTTGTTATAAATATTTCATCAATTACATGATTATTTAATGTTGACCATCCAGCACTAGCATCTCCTATCATTAAATTAGCTGTTCCCAATGTTTGAATATCTTCACCTACCAATATTGATTCTGTTTTAATATTTTTATATGTTATCATATCAACACCATCAATAAATAAAGTACATGATGAACCAAATCTACCTGTTTTTTTTGATGCAGAAATAAAATGAAATAAACCATCATTTATTAATACATTTGCATCCATTCTCCAAGCTACTTCTAAACTATGGGCTGTTGCTGATTCCATAAATTTAAATGTAAATTCATTAATATTTGATTGATATAATAAAGCCCATCCATTATTATTTACTCCATTTCCTTGTGAAATTAAAACCCTTGTACTTGTATCAGAACTTAATGTTTGCATCCATAAACCACAGCTAAATTCATCATTAATAGAAAAATCAACATGAGTTTGAGGTCCAAAATCAACATATTGACCATTTGATGTAAAAGCTATAGCATTATTTATTTTACCAGTTGTTAAAGTTGTACCATAATTTACACCAGTTAATGCATATGTACTACTATCAATAATACCACCAACAATACTATCTAAATTACAATGTAATAAAAATGATGAAGTTATATCCATTGTTGATATTATAGTTTGTGGAACCCATGCGGCACCATTCCACCCAATTGTATCTGTAACTTGAACATTAGCAGTATTTACATCAGTTAAGTCATTTAAAGCTAAAGCAAGTGGTGCACTTTTTACTTCACCAGTTGTGGGATCTCTAACTAATGCAGAAGTAGCAGAAGGTAAAGAAGAAAGTGTACCATCAATAAATAATCCGTCAAAATGTGATTTTTGATCTAAATTAATACCTAAAATAGAATTTGTTTTATCATATGTTGTATTTTGTATAGAATAACCACTAGTAACACTTAATGATATTCTAGCTGGTTGATTTGTTGGTGTAAAACATGTAGTACTTAATAACCCAACAGATGAACCAGATGAAGTTGTTAAAACTGGTAAAATTTCACTTAATGCATATAATACAGTATTTCTAATTAATAAATTTCCTGCTATTAAAGATGTATTACCAATTAAAGAAAGACATGATTGTATATTTACATTAGCACTTGAATTATTAATAGTTAATCCGTAAATTTGTGAATTAAAAAATGATGTAGTTTTTGCACCAGTTAATAATGTTCCTGTAGATGAACTAAAATCACAATTATTACATGAAAAATAACCTGCTCCACTACTTGTAATACTTCCACCATTACCTAAACAACCTTCTAAATATAAAAAACCTGCATTATCATGAACTAATGTATTATAAAAAGCTAAATATCTACATCTAACTGAACCTGTTGTATGACTAAATGTCCAAGTTCCGGATAAATAAACAGATGAACTTGGAGCTCCATCAATAGGAATAATATCACAATTAGTAGTAGTCCAAACAACATTTTCAGAATAAGCGCCATTTGTTAACATTAATGCACTACTTGAACCTCCGCTTATTTGTGTTTGTGAATAAGAAATTGTTTTAAATGGAACTTCATAAGATCCAGATGTTGTAGCATCAACACCATTTACTGGATCAACATAAAATATATTATTATATTTTTTAGGATTAAATGAAATAATTGGTATATCTGCAGTTCCTGAAACTGTTATTTGATTTCCTCCAGTAATAGAATCAACAATTCCACCATTTCCAACAATAATACTATCATAAACTAAAGTTACTGGATTCCATTTATAAAATGTTTGTGTATCTGTTGTATAACATAATCTATCACTTACAACTTTATCAGGTAATACTGGTAAATCTGCATAAGTAGCATATGTTTCAATATTATCATATTTTTTAGCATTAACTGAATCAAAATAAGAAAATACCGAACTATTAGGATTTATATAACTCATTATATATATCTTATAGAAAAAAATAATTTAAATAAGTCCATTATTAAAATCTCGTAATGAGGAAAGTAAATATTGTTTAGATATTCTTTTTAATCCTTCTTTTACAGCATCTAAATATTTTTTTTTATATTCATTAGCTTGTTTAGTAGTTAATCCACCATTAATTGACATTTTTTTAATTTGAGTAGCTCTTTTATTTGTTATAGATTTAAATTTTAATCTTTCTTTATATATTTGTGTATCAATTTGTTTTGGCGATTTTTCATTTAATCCTAATTTTTGAGATACATTTTCTATAATATTTTTTATATTATTTAAAATTTCTGTAGTATTTTTTGTTTTTTTAAATTTTTTTTGTCTTTTTCGTTTTTTTATTCCACCAACTATTAAATTAGATTCTGGTGCTTGAAATCCACCAATATTTAAATTTGGTTCTGGTGCTTGAAATCCACCAATATTTAAATTTGATTTAGGAGCTTGAAATCCACCAAATGATTTTTTACCTCCGATATATAAATTTTGATCCATTAAATTATAATATAATATTAGAAAATAATTTTTTTTTATATTTAATTTTTTTAGTATTAAATAAAAATTAAATTTAATTTTTATTTAATTATTTTTAACGGAAAAATAATTATTTTAATTAGTAAAAAAATAAATTAAAAATAATTAAATATAATTTAATAAATAATTAATAAATTTTTTTATTCTACATATTTACATTCTAATGTAAATGTAAATAATTCCAATGGATTTATTAAATATGGAATTATAATATTATTTTTTAATCTTAAATAAACATTAATAGTTAAATGTGGTTTATCACTTTTATTCGAATCAAAATTAACCCAATTTGTATCATTTTCATTTATATATTTATAAAAGTTATATACACCATATATATTATTAGTTGATATATTATATGATAAAATTGAATTTTCATAAATACCGCTTTGTTGATTATTATTTAATTGTTCATTACCAATAAAATTAATTGCATTTAAATTTCCATCATCACAATTAAATAACATTTCTACAAAAGGAAAGATTGTATCATAAATAACTGCATCGTTTTCATAATAAGGATTTGAATTATAATTTACTGTTACTGCAGAATCAAAGTCAATATATCTATATCCTGAATTAATATCAATTTTAGATTTAAAAGGAAATAAATTAAATAATTTTTCACTCATATATAAATAATATCCACCTGTAGATTGTGGAGCCATAAATTGACATAATAATTGAAATCTTGTATTCATTAACATTACTGGACTAATATTTGTAAATGATACACTAGCTAATACATCTAATTCATTTTTTGCATCTGTTATTGCTTTAATTAATATATCTATGAATTTTGTAAAATCATACATATAGTAATATGGATTTTGATAATAAGATACATCATTAGATAATATATGTGATGGTGGGGGATTTGTTGAATAATTATTATTAAATCTTAAAAATGATGTTACAGCATAACCTCCAATTTCTAATATAATATAATAATCTAATGAATTTACATCTAATGTATTACCAATTACAGAATAATTTCCTGGAGCTGTTGGAAATAAAATATTAAATGATGTTTGACTTGTAATTCTATCAGGTATAAATAATGGTACAGCGCCAGTATTATTACAATAAAATTTAGGTATACGAATCATTTTTTTATTTAAATTATTTTTCATTATATCAGCTTTACCAATTTTAAATGACGCTGGTTGTGCTGTTGTAGTATTATTTCTAAAAAAATAATTAAAAGGTTGTCTAAAATCCATTTATTTTTATATTATAATAAGAGAAAAAAATTATGTTGTTAAATTCAAAATAAATTTATCATATGATTTATATTTTTTTTTTCCATTTTCCATAAATTTATATATTTCATTAATAGATGGATTAAATTTGTGAATCGTACATAATACAAGTCCATATCTTCCACAAATTGAACTTTTAGTATTTTGCCAGACTTCTTTATTTATTATTATATTTTTAATTCCATTATTTTTTAAAAATGGTATCATATTTTTACAATAAAAATCTGGATTTTCACCAAATGAATCGCAATAAAATATATTATTATTATCACGTAACAAACAATACCAGTGTCCTACATTTTCATCTTTATATTTATGAAAAATTATTGTATGACCTCTATCTTTAAATACTGTTTCGATATTTGTATTTGGTTTTATATCGCTATCATTAAAATAATTTGCTCCTCTTGAATCAAATTGTTTTATTGCATTATTTAAATCTACATTTGATAAAGGTGTATTCATATATTTCATTATTTAATTATATAATTAAATAATAGAAAAAAATTTGATTAATTTATTTAATATTTTCTTGGTCTTCCAACTGATTTACCATATCCTATATGTGATAAACCTTTAGAAGCTAAACCTGTATATCTATTTATATCTCCTAATAATCCAGATTTACCTTGAGTTGCATGATGAACTGAATGAACAACATTTGAAATTGTTGGAAGAGCACGACGAACTTTATTCAAAATGTCACCAAAGAATGCACCACCGACAAATTGTAATTCATCATTAACATCATATGCAGAACTATTTTTAATATTAAATTCTGATAATCTTTTTTGTAATTCAACTTCATTTGTTATCATGTCAAATTCTAACTTCTCATCAAACGATGGACCTTGTCCATCCATTGGGATTGATCTAACACGTTTTTGTGCCAAAAATAATACTGGTTGATATGTTACTGGAGCTGGTGTTTGTAAAACTATTTTTATTTCAGAAGCCAAATTTTTTGCTGGTAACCAATAATATTTTACTTGAAGAGATTTAAAGTTATTTGAACCGTAATTAAATTCGGGAATCAATGCAGTATTAGCAATTGGTCTCCAGTTTAATTTATTTGTTGGAAGTAAGAAAAATTTCATACCTTGACGTAAAATATTTTTTTTCCAAAATACATCAAAATTTCCACCAGGTCCAATATTTGCTAATCCTACACCTGCAAAAGAGTGATTAAATGGACTTTCTGCTTCATCAAGACCCATAGATCCGAGAATCATATCTCTATATTCTGGATTTCCTACAACATCCATTGTAAGATCTACAATTTCACGCCAAGTTACATTTGTACCAAGCATACAATCAGTTTGTGAACCGTAACTTATTTCAATATGATCTAGATCTTGGAATTGATATGTTGCCAAATTTTGTATTGTTTGTACTGTATCAGTTCCAACATTCAATAAAGGTACAATAGCTTTATTATCATAAGATCTCATTGAAACCCATCCGCCAATAAATGGAGGTAAAGATGATAAATTAGCTGTTGTGATTTCTGATGTTTGCATTATGGTTTCTGTTGGATTCACTAATTTATTTTGCATTGTTTGGAAATCCAAAAAATAATATAAACATCTTTGATAATTATGAGATAATTGTTTGTTTGTATCAAATGTATAATAGTAAAGATTTGCGTCTGTTATTGTTGGTTGTGCTGTAATTACTGGACCATACAAAGTTGAACCAGCATAAAATGACCATAACATAGTTTTAAACATACAATTTTCCAAATAAGTACTATTAAAATCACATGTCAAATTTACTGGATAATTTCCAGTATAAAATGTTTTTGAATATGGATTTTTGGCATATGGATTTGATAGAGAAGGTGAAATAATATATTCATGAATAGTCAAAGTAACTACTTGGATTAATTCACTTGATCCATTTGTATATACAACTGTTGTTCCATCAGTGGATGGTACTAATTGATAAGGAAACTCATCATTAGTTATTGTTTGAAGTTGAACACCATTAACTTGAGAAAATTGAGTTGTATAAGTTATATAACCTTTTTCATATGCCAATTCCATACTATTTAATCCTGATTTAACAGGAGGTAATCCATTTTCAACACCAACATTTTTATAATCTACAGTTGCAGCAGCCATTTCTGTTCTTGTAGTTAATCCACGACCCAACATACGATCTAATCTAATTTGTCCTTGATTCATAAAAGGCATTATTCCATGATTTTCTAATGCTTTCTTTGAAAATTGAGTAGCTTCAACATCAAAAAGTTCTGGAATACGTTGCTCTTCAGACCAATTTTTATTTTGAATATTAAATGTTAAACGATTAATTAGTTTATTTGTAGCAAGAGCATCAACACCAGAACAGCAAGGAGCCCAATGACAAGCTGGTGATAAATTACCAGCTGCACCTGCATATGTATGTCCTTGTAATGTAAAAGTCCATGTAGTATCAATACGCCAATTACCATCAACAAATTTATTGACATTACTAGCTTGAAAAGAAACACCAGTATTAGCTTTATTAGTTGCTGGAGTTTTTAACCATAATTTATATTTGTCAGGCATTTCAACATTTAAATCCATATAATCTGTTCCAATAATACCTTTAGTTTCTTTGTTTTCATAGAAATTTGGTAAAAATTTCATTTCTACACTCATACTTATATTATATTATATTAGAAGAAAAAATTTATAATATGTATACAAATAAAAATATATATTATTTAATATTTCATAATTATTCTATCTGTAACTATTGATTTATATATTTTATTAAAACAAATAAATGAATTTTTTCCTTCAATTAATTCTTGTATTATATGTTCTGATATTTTTAAATTATTTTCAATCATTCTATTATTTATTAAAGCATTTGGAAATGTTATATAAAATGATATTTCCTTATAAATAGGAGATTCACTTAATTTACTATGAATATGTGATGAATATAATAAACTAGTTTGAAACTTTCTACCCAAAGTTACTATATCGTTCATCCAGCGTATAATAACCTTATGGTCTTCATGAAAGTCTGCATCATCTATAATTACTAATGAATTTCTTAAATTTTCTATTTTTAATGATCCATTTTTTATTCTTTCAATATCCAATTGTTTAATATTCATATTTTTTAAATTTATATCTTCTTTTATACTTGTAGAACATACATAATAAACATGGCGTTGATTTTTATAATATTTTAAATATTGATCAGCTAAAATTGATAATATAAGTGTTTTTCCTTCACCTGATTCTGCTGTGGTTAGACCTATAAATCTTTCTTGTTTTACTGGTATAAATGGTTCAATCAAATATTTTTCATTATCAATTTCCATTTCACTAATATGTGAACTTTGTGATTGATTAATATATTTATGTTTATTATCTTTTTTTACTATTGCTACTGTATCATCAATTTTATCTGATAAAATAAATCCTCCTGATTTTTTATTTTGAATATTTCTTAATATAGAAATTTTAGAATTCATCTATATTAATTATTAAGAAAAAATTATATTTAGAATTTTATTACACTAAATTTACGATTTTTATTTACTTTTAATTTTAATTTATTTTTTGATTTATTTTTTGATTTACCATATCCAAAATTATATAAACCTGGTTCATTATCTTCATTTTCATTATCTTCATCACCATTTTCACTTCTATCATCTTCATTACCATTTTCACTTCTGTTATCTTCATAATCATTTTCATAATTATCTTCTTCGTCATCATATTGATTTTCATTTTCATTAAATGTAACATGTGGTTCATTATTTTGATTTAATTGATTTATTAAATTTCTTCCTTCTCTATCTAAAATATTAATACTAGATTCTAAATTATTTTTTATAATCATAAAATCATTTAATGATGGTATATTTGGATTTGTATTTCTTATATTTACAAGTTGATTTAAATTTTTAATTATACTAGATTTTAAATTTTTATAATTTTCTAGAAATATCATTGGTCCAGAATTTCCACTTATTAAATCATTATTTCTGTCTTGTTCTCCAATTCGTAGAATTTGATAATATTCATCTCCCATTTTTTTAAAATCTTCAAATAATTTATTATAATCTTCAATTAATTTTTTAAATTCATTTCCTAATTCATTTTCATTTGATATTATTTCATTAAATTGATTATTTATTTGTTCAAATGATCCAAATAAATAATTTTCTGTTACCAAATCTTGTATTGGATTACTATTACTTAAAAATCTTTGATATTCTTCTGCTTGATCTAATAATATTTTAGAATCTCTTGCTAATTCTGAAAAACCATAATGAACACTTTTAATATTAATATCTTCAAGATTTGTTATTAATTTTGCTATTTTTTTTCTTGTTGGATTAATTAAACTAGAATTAACATAATTATCATCATATCCTCGTTGTTGTTCTATATCTTCTTCTAATAAATTTTTTGGATTATTCATATTAAATTGAGTTTTATTTTGTTTAGGTAATTGAAAACGTGTATATCCTGAAGTATGTGTTGCTGTTTCTATATCATCATAATCATTTTTTGTTGAATAAGGATGTATAATTGATAAAAATTCTTTTTCAAAATAAGATAATTTAGTAAAATCAATTTTACCTTCTTTTAATGCTTTTCTTAATAATCTTTTAAATTGTCCTATCATTTGAGGTATTAATTCATTTGTAATAAATGTTTTTTGTTCTATTGGTAATTTACTATAATTATTTCCAACTATATTTTTTAATTGAACTTCAGTATTTTCAATAAAATTAATAAAATCATCAGGTGTTACTAAATCTTTTTTTGTTGTTGTAGCTTGATGTTTTATATCTACAGTAGGTATATTTGTTTGCAATAATTTATTTTTTTTATCAATATTTACATACATATTTTCTAAATTTTGCATAATCCTTTCTTGAACTAGAAAAGGACTTTTTAATAATTTCCAATTTTTCATTATAATATATATATATATATAATTTTTTTTCTATTATATATATATAAATGGCAAGCCTTTATAATTTTCGAAAAGAACAATTATCAGGATCACAAAAAATTAATGTTGCTAATGTAGATATCGAAATACAAAAAGTTAGATCTCAATCTCCAAAACCACAAGTAAAAAATTCTAATGATAATGTTGAAAATAAAAAAATTGCATATAAACATGAATTAGAAGAAATTAAAAATAAAGTTAATTTAATTGATATATCATCTAAAACTTTAGAACAAACTTTAAATAATGTTATAGAACAACATAAAAAAGAAGTATTATCAGTTGTTGATTCTAAATTAGAAGATAATAAAAAACAAATGGAAAATTTAAAAGTTGAAAATCTTAAAAATGTTTTAAATGATAGCATTCAAAAAATGAATGAACAATTAAAAAATATAGCTTCTCAATTAGTTAATAATACTGATGTAGTAAATGAATTAAAAATAAGAATTGAAGATATTGAAAAATTAATATAAATTTATTATATAATTATTTTATATAATGAGTGAACCAATTGATATAGAAAATGATAAAAATATAATTGAAAAATTTGATGAATTTTTAGATGAATATCAAAAACATTCAGGAAAAATAAGTATTGGATTAAGTATATTAGGAGGTATATCTGCAATATTAGTTGGAAAATTTATAATTGTCGGATCAATAGCAATTGGTATAACAAATGCTTCGTTATTTTTTTCCGGATTAATGATTGAAAAAATTGTCAATAAAAAAAATATAATAGCTAATGAAAATAAAACTTTAAAAAATGAATTATCTAGAAGAATTACACTAATGGATAATTTTAAATTTCCAAAAACTCCATCAGAAATTACAAATATTACTCCAAAATCAAATGTTTCAACAAATACACATTATGAAGAAGTTATTGAAATTAAGTTTTAAAATATTATCTATTATCAAAAAAATCTATTATACTTTGTAATTCATTTTTTTTATTTTTAATATAATAATTATTATTATAAAATTTTTTCCATTTTTGATATAATCTTCCCGCCATTGGATAATAATATCTTCTTGAAATATGTTCTAAACGTGGATATAAATACTTATGATATCTCATAAAATTATGAAATGGATTATCTCCAAGAATCATTTTTTTGTTTGGCATTATAATATAATCCTATAAAAAATTATTTTCTTTTATTGTATTATAATGAATCAAGCTGTATATGATGAATTTCAATTTTACTTAAATACTGAAGGTAAAAATATTGGTGACGACGAAAAAGTAAAAATATTATCATTATCATCTAAATTAATTAATTCCGATAATTATATGAATTTAATTAAAAATGATTTCGAAAAAATAGTTAATACTCCAAATTTTAATATTATGACAGATTTTTGTGTATTAATAAAATGTATTATTGATTTAAATAAATGTGTTGATTTTTATAAAAAAATTAAAGTTGATAGAATGAAATTTCTACTTTATCCTATTATATATTCAAATTTATATAAAAATCATTTAGATGTATTAAATAATATGAATATTAGTGATTTTAGATTATTATATTCAAATGCAATGGATTTATTACTTATTCCGGTTGAATCAATTGAAATTGTTAAAGAAGATTTTGTAAATTGTTGTGGTAGATCTTTTAAATGGTTATCATGGTTAGAAAATAAAAAAAAAATATAATATTTATATGATTACAATAAGATATTATAGTTTGAATTTCTTTTTCCATATACTATATTATATGGAAAAAAAACATTGGACTTTTTATGTTAAAATAGTTCAAAAAAATTATAATTTGACATGGAAAGAAGCAATAGAAAAATGGAGAGAATTAGGAAAACCAAAAGAAATAGAAAAAGAATATGTAAAACAACATGTAAAAAAAGAACATAAAAAAGAATATGTAAAAATAAGTAAAAAAGATAATATAATTAAAAATATTCCAGAAGTAAATAAAAATATAAAAATTAAATTACCTTTTAAATACAGTCAAAAAAAAATGGATGAATTTTCAAATTTAAGAAAAAAAGAAATATTAAAAGTTCATCCAGCTAATTTTTTAAATACTCTTGTATTTCTTATGCTTATTAGTTTTCAAAATGAAAATTGTGAAATATTTATTCCTCCTACATCTGATAATAAACCAAATATTAATATTAAACCTATTAATCAAATGTTAACATATTATCAAGATAAAATTATTTATACTGATGAATTTATTAATTTAGTTAAAAAATCCAAAAAAAGATTTATTTTAATACCTCTTGATTTAAAAGATTATTATCATCAAAATGCAGTAATAATTGATAATTATGATAAAACTTTTGAAATTTTTGAACCTCATGGAAATTTTGATACTGATTCTGAAAAAATAAATTATAAAAAAATTAATGATGATTTAAAAAAATTATCTAAAAAATTAAATCTTAAATTTGAAAAAAATAAATTAGGAAATATACAAGATGTTATTAATTTAAATATATTAAAAAAAAATTTAAATAATGATCAAAAAAATTTAGTTAATTATATATATCAAAATAAAAAATATGGAATTCAAGTATTAGAAGAATTAGATAGTTATGATAATAATCCAAATAGTGATTATGTTGGTTTATGTCAATGTTATTCTACATTATATCCACATTTAATAGTATTAAATCCAGAATATACACCACAAGAAATAATGATATCTTTTTTTAATAGTTTACATAATAATTATTATGAAATTTTTAATTATATGATATTTTACACTTTTTCTATGAGATTTGAAGTTATAAATTTATTTGGAAAAATTATTCCTACATGGAATGATTTATATTTAATTTTAAATAAAAAATATAATAGAATTAACAAAAAACAAATAAATCTAATAGAAGAAAGAGAAAGAAAAAATTATGAAAAAATATTTGGTATTAAAAAATAATTTAATTTTTTGGATATCCTATAATTTCCTCTATTCCATCACCTATTTTTTTTGTTCTATATATATATTTATTATAATTTGGTTGATTTATCCTATAACGAATAAATCTATTAGTTTCTCTTGGTAATGCACCCATTTTTAATTTATAACCAAGATTTTTTAATTTTTCTTTTGATGTTTTCCAATTCCATAATTTATTATCAAATAATACTCCTTGGATTTGATATTTATGTCTTTTACCACCTTTTATTTCATTATAATGTGATATTGGACGATATTTAATATTTGCTAATTGAAATATTTGTTTTATTGTTGGATTTTTGATTTCTTTATTATTACAATATAATTTATTTGTTAATTTACAATTATTTAATTTTAAACCTTTTCTTATTGCTATTAATATATATTTTGGATATGTTCTTAAAAAATATCCTATTCTTAAATTATCTACTTTCCAAATATCTACATTTATACCTTTATATTTAAATTTATAATATTTTCTATTATATGGTAATGTTTTGGTTGTAATCATATCAATATCTTTAATTGATTGTTGTTTTCTTGCAATAGAACCAACTATTTTTAATTTTAAGGGCTTATTATACTTTTGAACTTCATGTGCAAGTTTTAAAGCTTCATTATAATTTAACATATTATAATATAATTTAATATATTATGTTATAATTTAACATATATTTATTTATTAGTGGACGAAGTTTCATTTATTTATATATATTATTGGAACTTCGTCCTTCTAACTTTTCTTTAACCAAAAAATGATTAAATATTTTTAGGCGACCGAAGTTCCAATAATATATATATAAAAATGAAACTTCGGTCGTCTAATTTTTTCTTTAACCAAAAAATGGTTAAATATTTTTAGGCGACCGAAGTTCCAATAATATATATAAATAAATGAAACTTTGGTCGCCTAATTTTCTTCTAAGTCAAAATAATTCTCAAATTTACTTATATTATTATTTATTTTATTTTTTACTATATTATCAAATTGAAAAGTATAATAAGATACTTTTTTTTTTCCTTCTCTATATTTAATAATTTCAATACCATAATTTCCAAATATAGTTCTTAATGTTGCAATTAATTTATTAATTGTTTTAATTTCTTCTTTTTTTGTAAAATTAAACATAATTTTATTAGGTTCTATTATTTCATTTATTTTTTCTCTTTTATTATCTAAATCTGTATTTAAGATTGTTATAGGCTCATTAAATAAATCAGTAGCATTAATATTATAAACATTCATAATATTCTTTATTGTTTCTAATTTAGTTTTTCTTTCATTATTTATAATTTTTGTTCCATCAAGTATTAATTCTTTTTTATTCAATAAGATTTGTGCATTTTTAATAATTTTTGTTTTATTATAATATTTTTTTAGTTCTTCTTCAGTTTCAAATTTAACACCAAATAAATCTTCATAGAAATGTTTAGATATTTGTAACTTTTCTTGTTGTGTTAAATTTTGTTGAGCTTGTTTTATTTTTAAATCTTCATATTCTTGTTTATTAATTTTTTCAACATTACATATTTTTTCTAATTTAATATTCTTAATTTTAGTTTTTTTACTTTTTTCTTCATCATATAATATAAATTTATGTCCTTTTTTTTCATTCATTATTTTCCATAAAGGATAAAAACATTTATCACATTTATTTAATATTTCTTGTTTATTATACATATTAATAACATCAAAAATATTAAAATGTAATCTTAATTCAGTTTTATTAATAACTTCGCCATTATCATAAGTATATTTAAATTCTTTTTCTTTTTCATCATTAAATACTTTATCATAATAGTTTATTATTTCCCACATATTATAATGATTAAATGATTTTTCATTATATGGTAAATTATGTAATAATACATGAACATTTTTATTTTCTAATTGTCTTGTACGATTAGCCATTTGTATAACTCCTCTTTGTGATGTGCTACAAGATGATAATAATATATACATATTATCAATATGTGGAATATTAAAATCAACTCCGGATTCAATACAAGGAGTATATATAATTAATTCATATTGTGTCCAAATTTCTTCAACTCTTGCCAATAGATTTATTTGTTCATCACTACTTATTCCAGTATAAAGTATACATTTGTATGTATCACAAAATAATTCATAAAAATAATTAGCCATTTTTTCATTCATACAAACAAAAACAATATTTTTATTATTTTTTAAATCATCAGTCATTAATTTTTTGAATGTATTTTCATTTTGATGAATATGATAAATTCTTTCATCTTTTTGTATTGTATTAACTAAATATAAATGTTTTCCAAATAAATCAAAATATAAATTAGTTCTATCATCTAAATCTCCATCTAATGCAATAATTTTTTGTGCTTTATTTCCATATTCAGTTATTTTTTCAAAAGTAATTAATTTATCTTTTAATGTACTTGCACTAAAATGATTAAGTATACTTTCACTTTCATCAACAATAATTAAATCAAAAACTTTATGTTCTGGTATTTTAAATATACTATCAATTTGACAAATTAATCTATCACTTTTAATTTCTTCATTATATAATTTAAAACCTAATTTTTTGAAATTTCCTTTTAAATTATTTGATAATGTTCTTCTATAAGATAAAAATAATATTTTTTCATAATTTTCACATATTTCTTTTAATAATGTTGTTTTTCCTGTATTATATGTACTTTTTATTTTTAATACTTTATAATCTTCATTAATAAATTTATTAATAAAATTTGATACATTACATTTACTTAATTTTTTATCTTTTAATAAATAATCTTGATTTATTATTAATTTATTATCTTCTTGTTTTTCTTTTTTTATTTCACAATAATAATCATCTTTAAATATATTATATTTTTTAATAATACTATTATATATTTCCATACATTCTTTATTATCTTCTCTTAACCAATATAACAAGGAAGAATAAGTTAACATATTATTAGAATGAGGTTTATAATTATTCCAAAAATTTATTATAGAATCTTTATCATATTTTTTACTTTTTTTACTAAAATCTAAAAAATTATTTAAATATTTATTAGTTCCATCACATTTTAATGAAAAACATATATTACTCCATAATGAATAATCTTCTGCTCTTTCTTGTTTTAAATTACTTAATATTTCTTGTATTGCTTCATTTGATAAATTTAATTTTGTTTCATATCCATTAAATTCAAAATTTAATAAATCTGTTGGTTTTAAATTTTTTAAACTTTGTTTTTTAATATTTTCTATTTCATTATCTTTATCAATAGTATTTAACATTAATTTATATAACCATGTTGGAACTTCTGATAATTCCATTTCAAAAATACTTTTATTTTCTTCCCATTTATAAGAAACATTTTTATTATCTTTTTTACTAAAATATGTTGATGGTGGAGCAAAAATACAACCTCCATCATTTCTACTATCAATTTTTTTTCCAATAATTCTTGTTCTTGATGGTATTTTTGAAATATCTTTTGTATATTTAAAATAATAATGTATTCCACCACTTCCACTTATAACTTTAGGTGTGTTAGGTTCATCTTTTTCATAATCTTCTAATAATTCTTTCCATTCATTAACATCATCAATATCTAAAACAAAAATTCCACTTCTTTCACCTGTAATTAATCCTACACTATTAAAAGAATTAATAATTTTTGGATTTTCTAAATTACTATTTTTCCATGATCCACACCATTCAATATTTTTTTTGTATTCATTATCTTTATTTAATATTTGTTCAATATTAACACTAAAAGGAATAATTCCTTTTTTGATATATTTTTTAATTTCAGAATTTAAACTCATATATTATAATTAAAGATTTTTATATTTATTATTATATATAATGCGTTTTTTCTTTAAGCCATTTTTTGGCGAAAGATTTTTTATATTAATATTTAATACAAAAATGCGTTTTTTATATTTATCCATAAAATGGCTTAAAAAAAAAATATATATAATAATAATATAAATGGAAAATAAAAAATATTTTTATGAATTAACAGATTATCCAAAAATCTTTAAAAAAACATATTGGGGTAAATTTAATACAGAAAATAGAGAACAAAAAGAAATGGAAGAAATTAAAAATATAGTTCAAAATAGAAATCAATTTATAAAAGATTATAATATTAAAAATATTTGTTTAAGACCAATTAAAAAAATATATAAATTTATAGATAAAGTAAAAAATGATTCATTAATAGATCATTTAGAAATATATGAAACAAATAATAAAGAATATTATATATTAAATAGTCCATATAAAAATATAGATGATGAAATAACTATAGAATTTATTAATTTAGGATGGACTTTTATACCAAAATTATATTTTAATGAATCAATAACATTTATAATAAAAGTAAATTTTGAAATGATAAAAAAAACAAATCAAAATTATATGAAAAAATATTATGAGAATAAAGGAAAAAAATATATAGAATGTGATATATGTAAAAAATCATATCAAATTAATCATAAATCAAGACATGAAAATAGTAAAATTCATAAAATAATAAATTCTTATATAAAAAATTAAATTAAGTCTTTTATTTTTTCAGGTATTTTATTATCATTATAATGTCTTGTAAAAAAAGAAACTGCATGAAGATAACTATCAGAAATATCATCTCTTTTTTTAAATTTATTAATTTCTGATAATTTATCTTTATCAATTAATTTTTCCATCATTTTAATTGATAATTTTTTTGTTTCTCTATATTTTATTTTTTTATCTAAATCTGATATTAATTTACTATTAAAAGTTTTACATACCGGATTTTGAAAATGAACTTCATCTTTAAACATGCACCAATATGTAAAAATCATAATTTGTATTGATTTTAATGTAGGAGCACGAAAAGATGGTTGATTTTCTATAACAATACAATCAATTTCATCTTTATTAAATATTTCATCAAATTTTTTAATAATAAATTTACATTTTTCATCAATTTTTTTATCTTTAAGTGGTTGTATATTTGATTCATCTTCATGACCTTTACAACAAAATTTAAATTCTCCTTCAGAAAATGAAAATTTAACTGCAAAATTTTTACATTTTGAACATTTTTTTCTTTCATTTAAATCAATAATACCAAATTTTAATATTTTAAAGTTATCATCACAATCAACTATTGTATATGCTAAATTTTTAATGCCAACATCAAATGATAATATTTTCATTATAATATAAATCTATATTATAATTTTATAAAAAATAAATTTTATTCATTTTTTTCTTCTATATTTTCTATTTCTTCTTTATCATTATCTTCTATAACACATATTTTTTTTAATAATAAAACTATATTTTTAATTTCATTATCATGTTCAATTATTTTATCAGTTAATGTTTTAAATTCTATTTCTAAACTTTTTATAATTTCGTGTGTTAAATGATTACTTAAAGTTTTTGTACCTCTGATAATATTATCAATTTTTTCTAATTCTTCAGGATGTGTTGGAATTTCCATTATTTATATTATATATTATCATAATAAAATTTAAATAATGCGTTTATTTTATTGTTTTTTTCTTTTGTATTTTCTATTTCTTCTTTATCTTCTATAACACATATTTTTTTTAATAATAAAACTATATTTTTAATTTCATTATCATGTTCAATTATTTTATCAGTTAATGTTTTAAATTCTATTTCTAAACTTTTTATAATTTCGCGTGTTAAATGATTACTTAAAGTTTTTGTACCTCTAATAATATTATCAATTTTTTCTAATTCTTCAGGATGTGTTGGAATTTCCATTATATTATATATTAATATAATAAAATTTATATAATGCGTTTATTTTATAATTTTTTTCTTTTTAATTTTGTTTTTTCTTTTTCAATTCCAACTGATTTTAATATTCTTTTTATTTGTTCTGGATACCATTTACATTTACCTTCTTTTCTTTCTATTAGATCATTATTAAATTTATCTGATATTTGTTTAGTATTTTTACCTTCATTATGTAATTCTAATATTCTTTTTATATTATCTTGTTCTTTTTTATTTTCTATTAATTTATTATCTTCTGTTTTATCAAATCCATATGGTATTTGTCCATATACTTCTTTATTTTCTTTCTTTTTCTTTAATGCATCTTTTGTTCTACTTCTAATAAGATTTAATTCCATTTCAGCTAATCCTGACATAATAGTTAACATCATTTTACCAAATATACTTTTTGTATCAATTTCAGGATCTAAAATAATTAATTGAATTTCATTTTTATTAAAATAATCCATTAATACAATTACATCTTTACTATTTCTACTTAATCTATCTAATTTACTCACAATTACACCATTACCTTCTCCATTCTGTAAACGTTCAAGTAATTTCTTCATTTCTGGTCTATCTTTAGCATTAATAGAACCAGAAATACCACTATCAATATATGTTTCTATTAGTTTAAAGTTTTTATAAGAACAATAACTTTTTATTTTATCTTCCTGATCTTTTAATGTAATTTTTTGGTCATCAGTTGATGCTCTACAATATGAAAAAAATTCTAATTGTTTATTCATTTATATTATATCAATATATAATATAAATTTATATATGCGTTTAAAAATCTTTAAAACATGCAATACATTTTTTTTCATTATTATCATACCATTGTTCAAAACAAGATTGGCAATATAAATGATTAAATTTATTATCACAATTTAAATTTATTAATTTTTCTCCCTTACTTAAACAAATTAAACAACTTCCATTACTTTTCATATATTTATCAAATTTACTTTCATTTTCCTTTTCAATAATATCTAATGCTTTTTTTAATATATCATCATTATCAATAAAAATAATAGATTTTTTATTTTGTTTTATTGCTGCTATACAAATTTTTTCTGTTTTATTTTCAACATATTGTAAAACTAATCCATTTTGTTTTACTGCTTCTAAATATATCTCTTGTGTTTTATTTTTAACATATTGTAAAGCATAACCATTTTGTTGCACTGCTATTAAACATAGTTCTTCAGTTTGATTTTCAATATATTTTAAAGCATAACCATTTTGTTGCACTGCTATTAAACATAGTTCTTCAGTTTGATTTTCAATATATTTTAAAGCATAATCATTTTGTTTCACTGCTATTAAACATAGTTCTTCAGTTTTATTTTTTACATATTTTAAAGCAGATCCATTTTTTTTTATTGCCTCTAAACAAATATTATATGTTTGTGAATCAATAAATTCTAAAGCATAACAATCTTGTTGTACTAGTGCTATACAAATTTTTTCAGTTTTATTTTTTATGTATTCAAAAGAATCTGTATTTTCTTGTATTGCTGATAAACATATTTCTTCTGTTTGATTATCAACATATTGTAAAGCATGTCCATTTTGTTGCACTGCTACTACACATATCTCTTCAGTTTGATTTTTAACATATTGTAAAGAATATCCATTTTGTTGTACAGCCATTAAACATAGTTCTTCAGTTTGATTTTGAATAAATTGTAAATTATTTCCATCTTGTTGTACTGCTAAAAGGCACATATTTTCAGTTGGATTTTTTATATATTGAAAAAGAAAAATATAATAATCATTCTGTATTGCAGATATACAAATTTTCTCATATAATTTATTTTCCATCATTTTCTATATATTATATTAAATAGAAAATAAATAAATTATATGTGCGTTTAAATATCAAAATCCATAATATTTTTTTTGTAACTCTTTATTGTATTTAAGAATTTTAATTTTAAAAGATATGTAAAATTTTGTCTTGGATCAATATCCATAAAAGAAATAGCACGATATATTTTTTTTAATTTTGATAAAATCAAATCTTTTTTATCTTCATGATATTCACAAATCATACAGTCATTTGGATTAAATGCAAAACCATTATATATTTTATAAAATGTTGAATTTGTATTTATATTATTAATGATAGAATCAATATAAGAATTTGATAAAAGATTTTGTTCTTTAGCAATATTATTTACATTATGAAAAAAATTATGAATTTCATAAAAATTATTATTATCATTTCCTCGACTACTCATATCTCCTATTATTTGCATTATATTTCTATTTTGTCTTCTTCCTACACTATTTTGTATTCTTTCTATATTATTATTTTGTATTCTTTCTATATTATTTTCAGTTTCTTGTGGTGTTCTACATATATTATTATTTTGTATTCTTTCTATATTATTTTCAGTTTCTTGTGGTGTTCTACATATAGGACAAGTATTATTATTTTTTAACCAATTACGTATTGCTTCTCTTTCAAATACATGAGCACATGATAAAGTAAATGGATCTTTTATTTCTTCCATTGTTATTGGACAATTTCTTAATTCTGACATTTTCTATATTATATTAAATAGAAAATAAATAAATTATATGTGCGTTTAAAAAACAATCCGGGCGGATCGTTTTATATATCCTATTTTTTATATATTATATATACAAAATATTTTCACTTTTTAGGCGAAAATATATCTAATCTCCAAAAAAGCGAAAATATAATATATATATATATTATAAATGAGTAAAGAACAAGAAAAAGTAAAATGTGATATATGTGATATAATTTTATTAAAAAAAGATTTAAAAAGACATATATTAAAAACAAAAAAACATCAACAAAATTTAAAAATTTATAATCTTTCTAAATTAATTAAAAATGTAAAAATATAACTATTAAAATTAATATCTTCTAGAAGTTCGACGTTTAGAAGTTACTCTACGTTTTCTTCCTGCTATTACATGAGCATCTTCCATTGCTCCACCAACTCTTCTACGTTTAGATGTTACTCGACGTTTAGATGTTACTCGACGTTTAGATGTTACCCGACGTTTAGATGTTACCCGACGTTTAGATGTTACTCGACGTTTAGATGTTACCCGACGTTTTGATGTTGCTCTACGTTTTGATGTTGCTCTACGTTTTGATGTTGCTCTACGTCTCCTTCCTGCTATTATATGAGGATCTTCCATTGCTCCACCAATTCTTCGACGTTTAGATGTTACTCGACGTTTTGATGTTGATCGACGTCTTGATGTTGCTCTTCCTAAACCAATATCATCAAAAACGGAACCTATACCATGAGCAAGTGCTCCTACACCATGAGCAACATCTCCAAGAACTCCGCCACCACGTCTAATAGGTTTTCTTGAAGTACGTCTTGAAGTACGTCTACTAGATTTTCTTGCTCCTCCTGATTTACTATGATATGTATCACTTGCAAGTTTTAAAATTTCTTTATAAGGTAAATCACGACCAAGTCTTTTTAGATCATCTTTAACATATTGGACATGTTCATGCCATCCTAATAATTGATATGGGATATCATGTTTTCTCCTTGACATTTTTTTATAATATTATAATAGAAAATTATAATAACAAAAATACAGATATTATTTATAACGGGAAATAACGGAAAATACCATTGAAATTAACATAAAATATTTTGTTTTTTTATTTCATTAATTTGATTAGAAATATTAAAATATCTTTTTAAATTAAATTCACAAGCTTCACTAAAAACATATTTACTATTACTATCTATCATTAATAATATATGATTAAATATATTATTTAATTTTTTATTTAATAATTTTAATTTAATATTTTTTTCATCCATAATATTATAAATGATGAAAAAAATAAAAATACAACAATCTAATAAAAATAATGATATGTCATTATATAATTTAATATTAAAATTAGAACAACGTATAATTTTATTAGAAAAAAAAATATTAGATATTGAAGAAGATAAAATTGATAATAAAATTTTATCTCCATTATCACCACCTAATGAAACTATAAATGAATTTCATAATGTAATGAAAACAATTAATTCATATGATTTAATTAATTAAAATTTTCTTATTTAAATATATAGATGAGTGAAATAACATGTGATAGTTATATGGCACAATTAAATAATATTGTAACCGCTTGTGCAAACAATGCAACAACTAGTACATCATTACAAACATTATTAAATGATTTAGTAACAATTGATACTACTCTTGAAACTGAATGGACAAATCAATCAAATTTTCCAACAACAATTACACATTATAGAAAACAATTATTAGTTGAAATAGAAAGAGAACAAAAAATAACTTTACAAACAAATTTATATAAATTTATAGATTTGAGAAATTTAAATATTATTGCTGATCCTGCAACTTCATTAGCTTATATGAATGATACACAAGCAATATTAACTATTATTAATACTGCAATAAATGGATGTCCTTGTATGAGTTCAAGAATTGATATTGTTAAGAAAATTATGAAAAATAATTAATATTTAAATATATTTAATCAATATCTTTCATTATTTTAGAATTTGATAAATTCTCTTTTGTAAGTTTACATAATTCATCTACATTTATAATTTTTAAATTTTCTAATTTAATCATATCTTTTATTATTTTAGAATTTGATAAATTTTCTTTTGTGAGTTTGCATAATTCATCTACAGTTATGTTTTTTAAAATTTCTAATTTATCATAACAATAACCATGATAATATATTTTATATCCTAAATTTTCTATAATATTATCATTTATATCAAAATAACATTTATTTTTTTCAACTATGTTTATTAATTCATTTCTTTTTATAATAATTTCTTTATTACAAAAATTACAGATCATTTTCTATATATTATATTAAATAGAAAATAAATAATTTATATATGCGTTTAAAATGTTGTAAAACAAGCAATACATTTTTTTTCATTTTTATCATACCATTGTTCAAAACAAGATTTACAATATAAATGATTAAATTTATTATTACAATTTAAATTTATTAAATTTTTCCCTTCAATTAAACAAATTAAACAACTTCCATCACTTTTCATATATTTATTCA
>Ga0315537_1000679_pt1 | contig 27053 bp, 22 predicted proteins | sample SalMarSW160270MG_FD_203091 | JGI IMG/M metagenome (GOLD analysis project Ga0315537, IMG submission 203091) | Salt marsh sediment microbial communities from the Plum Island Ecosystem LTER, Massachusetts, United States - Salt Marsh Sediment SW1602-70 ...
CGATTTCACCGGCTGTCCGGACCCTCAGTTCAATCCGCTTGGCGGGGGGGTAAGGCCATCGGCTGGCCGCATCCCCGGTGGTGCGGCTTTCAGGCGACCTGAGAATCGTGACCTCCCGCTTGCGATAAATCGGGTCACCGCTCGGGCATACGCTCCCGTCGGCTGAGGTTCCCCGGTCTCGGACCAGCTGGTAACCCCCGACCCAATCGGCGATGCCTTCGGCCGGTTTGACGGTTGCGGACAAGGCCAGCCTCTGGAACTCTCCGGAGAGAAGCACCAGACGTTCCACCGCCGTGATCAGGTGGGTCCCCCGCTTATCTGCGGCAATGGCGTGGACTTCATCGAGGATCACGGTCCGCAGGGACCGCAGGTTCTCCCGGGCCCGGGGGGAGCTGAGCAGGAGATTCAGACTCTCCGGAGTGGTGATCAGGATCTCGGGAGGACGGCGGAGCATCTGTTGGCGTTCCCGGGGTGGGGTATCCCCGCTGCGGGTCAGGATCCGGATCTCCGGGCAGGGAATCGCCTCCGAGGCAAAACGTTCCCGGATCTCGCGGAAGGGATGCACCAGATTGCGGCGGATGTCGTTATTCAGTGCTTTCAGGGGCGAAACATACAGCACCCTGGTGCTCCGGGAAGGCCAGGCCTGGGTAAGCAGCTGATTGACCGCCCAGAGAAAGGCGCATAGGGTCTTGCCGCTTCCGGTAGGAGCGGTCAGGAGGACATGAGCGCCGGAGGCGATGCAAGGCCAGGAACGCTGCTGGATGTCGGTGGGGGCGGTGTAGGTCTGCCGGAACCAGCGCCGGATAACGGGATGAAAGAGGGCGAGAGCCGCTTCGGCGGATCGATCCTCCTTCATGGAAGACTATCCCAGGATACCAATCGGCTGCGCAGCTCGGGCTGACATTTCGGGCAGAAGAAGGAATCGAAACCCAGAACCCCTGTCCGCCGGATCGTGGTGCCGCAAGCCGGACACGGCTCACCCCGGCGATTCCTCACCTTGAGATGATCCCGCATTTTCACATCGATGCCTCTGTCCGCTGCTTCGACTTCCTCTATTCCCCAGCGCAAGACCGAAACCACGCTCCGGTACAGCCGGTCGACCTGCTGAAGCTCGAGCTGGTCGCAGCGGGTCTTCGGGTGGACACCGGCCGCAAAAAGGATTTCATCGGCGTAGGCATTGCCGACAGCGCTCAAGGCGCTCTGGTCCATCAGAAAGACCCGTATCTGGTGGCGACGGCCCCCTATCCGCTCTCTGAACAGCTGCAGCGTGAACTCGGCCGAAAGCAGATCGACGCCCTGGGCATCGTAGCCCGGGATACCCGCGGTTGCTCCCTCCTCGACCACGTAGATCTTGCCCATCCGCCGGGAGTCGAAGTAGTGCAGGTGTCGGCCGCTGTCCAGCTCCACAGAGAAGCAGTGCTCCCGGTTTCTTCGCTTCATCGATTGGTTCTCGCCGGTGTGCTTCGCATCAAGGCGGAAAAACCCGGCCAGCATGAAGTGAACGATCATTTCCAGCGATGAAAGCGCGAATACGAGAAAGGGCCCATGCCGACACAGATCCTTGATCTTCTGTCCCCGCAGCACATCGGAAAAACTCCCGGGTACGCCCATCCGCAGGACGATCGGTTCCCAGACAGCCACCTCCCGGATATCTCTGTGCACAACCAGGGGTCGGAGTTTCTTCTCGATGTATACCAGATCGGGCAGTTCGGGCATAATACCGGCTATATATTATATTGCTTCCTCTATTATTGGGTAGCCTGGTATGAAGCCGCTCATCAAACTGTTTCTCCTGTTCTCCGCTGCGCTTTGCTGGGTGCCAGCCGATGCTGAAAACACCCTCACGATCTACTACACGTCATCGTTGAACGGAAATCTTGACGGCTGTACCTGCGATATGAATCCCGTGGCTGGACTCGTAAAACGGGCCGCTTTTTTGCGAGCCCTCGAACATTCGGGGCCTACTTTGATCCTCGATGCCGGGGATATCTACGACGAATACCCCGATCCCGATCTCGATCGACACATCCTCGAGGTATACGAGGAACTGAACTATGATGCGATTGCCGTTGGTGATCAGGAGATCCCCAGTGTTGCTGCTAATACTTTAGAGTACAAGACTAACAGTCCCCTGATTTGCCACAATCTCCTGATACAAAACAGTCCGCCGGAGGATGCCCCGTCGGAGGAAAAAGCACGGGAGAGTCTGGTGTTCACACCCGGGCCCGTTGTCGTTGAAAGCAAGGGATTGCGCATCGGAATCCTCTCTCTGATCGATCCGGCAACCGTTCCTCTCCCATCGGACAAGGGGATTCGGATTGCCGATCCGATCCCCGTGGCTGAAATGATGCTGAAGCGCTACGGTCAGATGGGCCTGGATGCGACGGTTCTGCTCTATCACGGGCCGTTTCGAAGTGCGGAGCAGCTTGTGAATGCCTGTCCCGGGATCGACGTAGCAATCTTCGCCCACGAACAGCGGCTGGTCGCCCCACGGAAGATCGGTTCGGCTCTCCTTGCCTCCCCGGGGGAGGAGGGTAATCAACTGGGTATTCTCACCCTGCATCTCAGTCACAGGGGAATCGAAAATTTCGAGAGCAATTTCCGTTTTTTCTCATACGAGGAGGACCCTGACGACCCGGCGGTAAGGAGCAGAATCGATACGTACCGGCAGAAGCTTCGATCCCTCCTTTATTGAGAATATTCTCATTTAATCGTACAATCGCATTTTTCTTGTTGATTTGTCGAAAGTTTCAATTTAAAATGAACTACGGAAATTGGTTTTCGACTTGAAAACCATGTCTTTAAATCCTATAGCTGAACCGACGGTTTTCAAGCGTTCCAATCATTCCAAATATCCAACTCTAAGGAGGTTTGTTATGTCGATGGAAAAACGACTCGCAACCATCGTGCTCGTCCTGCTCTTCGTCTTCGCCGGAATCGGCCTGTGGGCCGGCGGCGGAGGGGAAGGAGCCGCAGCTGCCAAGGTGATCAAGGTCGGCTATACGGCCCCGTTCACCGGATCGGCAGCCGAGTTCGGTACCAACGGCTGGAGAGGGGTGCAGCTTGCCCTGGAGGACATCAACAAGACCGGTGTCAAGGTCGGCGGAGAGACCTACAAGATCGATGTGGTCCGCTACGACAGCCGCTGCGAACCCACCGAGGCGGTGGCCAACATCCGCAAGATGGCCATGGAGGACAAGGTAGTGGCCTTTATCGGAGATCACTGCAGTTCCTGCTGCATGGCTATCGCGCCCCTGGCCGATGAATTCAAGATTCCCGGCATCACCATCGAATGCGCAGCCAACGCCGTGACCAGCCCGGGACACGACTACTTCTTCCGCATGCGCCCCAGCATGGGTCTGATGGCCCCGCTGCTGACCCCGAAGATCATCAAGCTCTACAATCCAAAGACCATGGGATTCCTGGCGGTAAACGACGACTACGGACGATCCTTCTCCCAAATGTTCAAGGACGAGATGGGTGGCAAGGGGATTAAAACCGTGTCCGAGCAGTACTTCGAGAGGGGCACCACGGACTACATGTCCCTGCTGGGAAAGGTCCGCAATGCCAAGCCGGACGTCGTATTCTACGTAGGGACCGCCGCCGAAGGGGCGATGATCCTGCGCCAGGCCAAGGAGCTGGGAATCACCCCGGGGATCAAGTTCGTCGGCTCCGAAGAGATGAGTGAAAAGGAAATCCTCGAGCTGGCCGGTGAGGAAGCGGTTGACGGCACCTACTCCGTTGCTCTGTGGGGCAGCGTACCCGCGGATTTCGAACAGCGGGTCAAGGACAAGTTCAACGCGCCGATGCACTACGCCATCCTCTTCGGCTACGACGCCATCACCGTGGTGGCCAAGGCCATCGAGCAGGCCAACTCGCTCGACCCGGTTAAGATTCGGGATGCGATCGCCAAGACCGACTGGGAAGGCCTGGAAGGCCACATCAAGTTCGAGAATTTCGGAGAGTACAAGAACCAGGGACGCTACGAACCGGCCTTCATCAAATGGGAGGGAAGCGACCGCGTCGCCCAGTAATAGGAACCGACCCGACTGAAGTAACTATTGGTAAAGTATTCAGGGGGGCGACCCCCTGAATACTCTTTTCTTATACGTGAAAGAGAGGAACCAAACATGTTTCTGCAGCAACTCATCAACGGCATCATCATCGGGGCATCCTACGCCCTGATTGCCCTGGGGCTGAATCTTATCTGGAGCATCACCGATATCCCCGACTTTTCCCAGGGTGGGATTTACGTCATCACTGCCTACGTTGCCTACTTTGCCGTCAAATTGGCGGGTTTCCCCTTTGTCCTGTCCCTGCTTCTGGCAATGGTGGTTGGAGCAGCTATGGCCTTCTGCATAGAGCGCTTTCTATACCGAAGGTTTACGGGGCACGGCAGGATACAGCTTCTATGCGCAATCGCACTGTTCTTCCTGCTGTCCAACCTGGCGATCCTGTTCTGGACCGCGAAAACCAAGATCTTTCCGTCGTACTTGCCTGGAGGCCTCACCCTGTTCGGGCTGATGGTCAGCTATCAACGGATCGTGGTCCTTGTTGTAGCCCTGGCGCTGTTCGTCGCCGTATACCTGTTCATCATGAGGACGAAAATCGGAAAGGCGATCCGGGCAGCCAGCCAGGACCGGGAAGCGGCTGAAGTGGTGGGCATCAACATCAGCACCGTCAACTCCGCCGTATTCATGATCGGCGGAGCCCTGTCCGCAACCGCCGCAATCCTCATCTCTCCGCTCTACTCCGTGTTCCCGACCATGGGCGACCTGCCGCTGCTAAAATCTCTGGTCGTGGTCATCCTGGGAGGTTTCGGGAGCGTGGCAGGGGTCCTGATCGGCGGATTAGGACTGGGCATCGTCGAAAGCCTGGGCGGTGTCTACATCTCCGCAGCCTACCAGCACGGTTTCACCTTCTTCGTGCTGATCCTGGTGCTGCTGTTCTTCCCCAAAGGCCTTTTTGGGAGGGTATGAGCCATGACAGATACAGTACTTACGAAGAAACAGAGACAAAAACGAACCCGGACCCGCAACCTGATTATCATCGCAGTTGTGCTCGCTCTGCTCGCTATTCTGCCACAGGTTACCTCAGATTACATCACGTACGTTGCGGTGCTGGCCATCATTTACGCCATCCTTACGGGAAGCTACGACTTGACCACCGGCTACACCGGCCCCCTGACCTTCTGCCACGGGGCTTTCTACGGAATCGGCGCCTATGCCTCGGCCCTACTCACCCTGAAAGCGGGTTTTCCCTTCTGGGTGGCCTTTCCCTTGAGCGGGATCATGGTATTCATCTTCGCCGCCATCATCGGTTATCCGGGCTTGAGGCTCCAGGGGCACTATTTCGCCGTGACCACATTCTTCTTCGGCCACTTCATCTACCTGGTAATCCTGAACTCGGTGTCCCTGACCAACGGTCCGATGGGCCTTCGGAACATCCCGCCACCGGAAGGATTCCTGGGAATTACCTTCACCAGTTTGAACTCAAGTTACTACTTGATCTTCATCTTCGGGGTCATCGCGGTGGCTTTTCTCTACTTCCTGGTCAACTCCGGAATCGGAAAGATCCTCATCTCGATTCGAGAGAATGAAGAGCTTTCCCAGGCAATCGGGGTGAACACCGCCTTGTACAAGGTCCTGGCCTTCAGCATCGGAGCCGGGATAGCCGGTCTGGCGGGAAGCCTGTTTGCTCACTTCTTCCGGCTGCTGCACCCAACCACCTTCGCCTGGATGACCTCGGAAATGGTGGTGATCATGGCCTTGGTGGGAGGCCTGGGTACCTTGATCGGACCGATCATCGGAGCCGGGATTGTAACCCTGATCCTCGAGCTCATGCGTTTCGCTCCCGAGTTCCGCTTCATCATCTGGTCGGTCGCCCTGATCGCCGTACTGATAATTGAACCTCGGGGCCTCATGGGCCTGGTCCGCAGAATCCAGGGAGGGAAAAAATGAGCGCTTTCTTGGAAGTGAAAAATCTGCGCAAGGAGTTCGGCGGTGTGGTGGCGGTAGATGACAACACCTTCTCCGTACAGCAGGGTGAGCGTCTGGGCATCATCGGTCCCAACGGCGCGGGCAAGACCACGACCTTCAACATGATCGCCGGTTACTTCAAACCCACGGCCGGAACCATCGAATACGAAGGAAGGAAGATCAGCGGGCTCAAACCCCACAAGATTTCTCAGATGGGAATCGGCAGGACATTCCAAATCGCCCGCGCTTTCGGCGAGATGACGGTCTACGATCATGTTCTTACCGGACTGCTGGCCCATCACCTACACCTTCGGCCCACAGCCGAACAGCACGAACGAGTCGAGTACATATTGGAGCTGACCAAGCTTGCCGCTTTTCGAGACAATCTGGTAAAGAACCTGACTATTGCCTCCCAGCGGCGCATCGTTCTGGCTACGGCCTTGGGAACGGGGCCCAAACTGCTGCTCCTCGACGAGTTGATGGCGGGGCTGACCTTCGTGGAAATCGACGAGACCCTGGAAGAACTGCGGAGCATCAACGAGAAGATGGGAATCACCCTCATCGTGGTGGAGCATGTCATGAAGGCGATCATGCAGCTCTGCCAACGGATCATCGTTCTCAACTACGGCAAGATCATAGCCCAAGGAACCCCAAAGGAAGTGGCCAACGACAAGACCGTTATCGAGGCGTATCTCGGGGAGGAAGAGACCTATGCTTGAAGTACAGAATATCAACGCCGGCTACGAAGGGATCCAGGTGCTCTGGGATATCTCCCTCGCGGTTGAAGCGGGGGAGTTTGTAGCGATCATCGGCGCCAACGGCGCGGGAAAATCGACCCTGCTGAAAACGATTTCCGGGATTCACAGGCAAACGAGCGGCTCCATCCACTTCGAAAAAAACAGCATCGAAAATCTGCCGGCCCACGCGGTGGTCAGCCGCGGGATCGCCATGGTGCCGGAGGGCCGCAGGCTCTTCCCCTACATGACGGTCAAGGAAAACCTCGAGATGGGCGCCTACACGGTGAAAGATCCCCAAAAGGTGGAAGAGAATCTTCAGTGGGTCTATGGGCTCTTTCCCAAGCTGGAGGAGCGGCAGAGACAAATGGCCGGCACCTTCAGCGGGGGAGAGCAGCAGATGCTGACTATAGGCAGAGCTCTGATGTCCCGGCCCCGCTTTCTCATGCTCGACGAGCCCTCTCTGGGACTGCAGCCCAATATCGTCTCCAACGTATTCAAGTCCCTCGAAATTCTGCACGGCGAAGGAGTGACGATCCTGCTGGTCGAACAAAACGTACGCAAGAGTCTTGAAATCGCTCGACGAGCCTACGTGTTGGAACACGGTCACATAGTGATGACCGGTGAAAGCAAAGAACTGCTGCAGGACGAGGGGGTGAAAAAAGCATATCTAGGCATCTGAGCTCTACCTCGACTTGATTCACACGAGCTCAGCCAATTGCGCTCGATAAAAACTTCACCGATTGGCGCATATGCCCTATACTCGTGCCATGTCCAAAGATGCAGTACGCACCGCCACACCCGAGGACAATGCAAGGCTCGTCCAGCTGGAACGGAGCAGTCCCCAGGGTACCAGGCTACAGATCTATTCGGAACGAAAGGATTACTTCTTCCGTTCGACCCTATACGGGAATCAGCATACCCTGGTGGCCGTCGACAATCAGGCCGACCGCCTGATCGGCGTGATGGCGGGCACCCTGAAAGAAGTCTTTCTGGGGGGACGAGCAACCCGGGCGGCTTTTTTTTACGATCTGCGTCTGCATCCGGACTACCGGCGCACCGTGCTGGGCCGTCACATGCTGCGGGTCTGGAATCTGATGGACCGCTGGGCGGAGGAAAGCGGAGCCGCTTTGCTGTACGGACTGGTCAAGGCCGACAACACCACCATGATCGGTTTTCAGCAGAAAAAGCAGAACTACCGTTTTACCGGCAAGATGGTCGTGCTCAGCCGCCCCGTGTACAGGATGAAGCGGCTTCAGTGTTTGCCCCGGGAGCTGAAGCCCGAGGAGGCGAATGCCCGGATAAGCACGAAGGTGTGGGATCGCTACGGGTATTATCAGTTCTTTCCTACAGCCCTGAAGGATCGTTACCTCACCCGGGCGATGATCGACTCGGGGTTATTCTCCTGTTTCATCCTCGAGGAGGGAAGCTCTTTTGCGTCGATCGGGTTTTTCCGGGTCTGCCGGGCCATGTGGACCCGGGTAATTCGCCTGCCGGGGTACTACAAGGTGCTGAAACCGATCTTCGACGGACTGCGATTTGCCCTCCCCCTGCCCAAGATACCGGAACAGGGAGGACGGATCTCTTACTGCCATGTGTTCAACCACCTGGCCGATGGTCCTCGGGGGCTGCGGCTCTGGAGGGAACTTCTGGCCCACGCCAACAACCTTGCCTATCAGGAGGGGGCAACCCTGTTGACCTCCGCTTTCGACGAAAGGGACAGTTTCCTGCCGTACTACCAGAGAGGCTCACTGAACAAGATCGAATACCTGTTGGGTTACAAGCCCTTTGTTCCGGATGTAGCGCGGGTGCACACCCCGTACTATCCGGACATGCTGGACATGAATTAAGTCCCTCTGCTTTTGTCCTTGCGTCGCAGTCTCAGAGCCGAATACACGGCACCGACAATGACCCAGACAACAAAGATCGCCAGAAAGATAAACCCGCCCCGGTGGCTGCTCAGATCGATCAGCAGAACAGCTATGACCAGCAGGCAGAGCAGCAGGCCCATGGCCGGGGCGAAGAAGTAGAAGAATCCCTTCAACCGGATCGACGAGCGGGCGTAGAGCTGCGGGTAACGCCTCCTCAGTCGCAAGGCGGCACCCATGACCGGGATGAAGATGATGATTCCCCCGAGGGAGGCTAACACGGCGAAGGTCTCCACCCGCTCACCGGCGACGATGAGAGCCGCTGAAGAGATGAGAAAAATGATGATGAGAAGCCAGTGGGGGGTACCGAATCTACGATTGATCCGGGCGAGTACCTTGGGAAACAGGCCGTCTTCGGTTATCACGATCAGACTCTTGGTTCCCCACAGGTAGGTCGAGTTAAGCGTCGTAACCACAGCTAAAAACCCGCCGCCGACTATGAAGAACACGAACAGGGGACCCCGGAGGAAGGTAGCGGCAACCGTGGATAGAGAACTGTCCTTCCAACTGCTCCAGGGGGCCACTCCGGCGGTGACGATCCCGATCACCACGTAGAGAATCGTAACGACGGGAATCGAAATGAGAAAAGATCGGGGTATATTCTTTCGCGGATCGACGATCTCATCCCCCAATTCCACCGCGGCATTGGCTCCGAGAATCGTGAAGGTGAGGATGGCCGAGGCAACCAGAAAGCCGCCGGTTCCGCCGGCGAAAAGCGGCGAGAAGTGTTGAAGCGAGATCTCCGGCAGTCCCGCGCCGACAAACACTAACAACGCCATAAGCAGGATCGCCACCAGAACCGCCTGAACCCAAACGGCTATCCTGGCACCGAACAGATTAGTGGCGAAAAAAATCGCGAGCAACAGCAGGGCGACTGGTATCTTGGGGACAGCAGGAATCACCGCCTTCAAAAAGGTCGCTCCGGTCAGGGCATACAGGGGAAACATGCCGAGCACTGCACCGAGAATATAGGCCCACACTCCGGTAAAGGAAGCCACCGGGGAGAAAAACCGGGACCCGTAGTAGTAGGTACCTCCGGAGATCGGCTCGGCGGTAGCCAGCATGGCCAGTACGACCATGGCCAGCGCTACTGGAACCGCCGCGGCCAGGAAGGCCAGAAACAGCGAAGGCCCGGTTGCTGCCAGGGCTATGCCGGTCAGGGCGAAGATCCCGGCACCGATCGACTGCCCTACCTCGATCCCGATCAAATGGACTAAGGAGATGTTTCGCTTCAAATACTGCCGCTCGGACATCGTCTTTTGCTCCGCGGTGGGTGTTTACTTCAAAACATGCATTCGCAGCCTGTCCTCCATGGATAGATGGGTAGGTGTCTCTATGGTATAGACTTCCCGACTGTGTTCCAGGCGCAGATAGTTGGTCAGACTCAGCTGGCCGGTGAGGCGCATGTACTTGAGTTCCCAGCGGGGAGCATCGATCAGACCGTCCCGGGTGCGCAGGATAAACAGAGCGTACTCCTGAGAGGCGAACAAACCTTTGAGAATGCGAGCTTCCTGCGTTTCTAGGGCGTCAAGATCCCTGGCAATCGGCGGATTTCCCGCAAATGGTTCGTGATGTCCACTGGCACAGGAGAGCAGCAGAATCGGAAAGAGCAGCAGAATGGCAGGAACGCTGGTTTTCATCAGATGCGCTATTCTACGGTGAAGAACAGGGTGGCTGCAAGGAATTTTCCTCAACCCGCGTGTTGCTGCTCCTCCCTCGACGGTACTATATTGTAGGCAGGACATCGCAACCGCAGGAGCGATTTTTTTCTTAACGATGCGACCAGAGACGATTCTCATCATCTTTCTTTCACTGTTCTTTCTCGAGCTCGTCTGGGAACAGTTGCTGCTCTGGCTGAATCTTCGCCGGGCAGCTTCCTCTGAAAACAACCCCCCTGCCTTGGCTCTGGAAATCTGGGGCGCCCGGGATTACCAACGGGCTGTCGACTACAGTCGAAGCAAAACGTACCTGGCAGTCGTGTCCACGCTGGCGAGCTCGGCCCTCGTGCTGGTGCTGCTGTTGAGCGGGTGGCTCGGATACCTCGAGGCGCGGCTTTCAAGTCTTTCGGTGGGACCGATCTTGCAGGGAGTTCTGTACGTGTATCTGATCTCCCTCATCTTCTCCCTGGTGTCCCTGCCGATCACGATCTACGGTCAGTTCGTGATCGAAGAACGGTACGGATTCAACAGGATGAGCTGGAAACTGTTCGTTCTCGACGGTCTGAAGGGTCTTTTGGTATCCGTCGTTCTGATGACGCCTATTTTGGTGGTTCTGTTTCTTCTGATCCGCGCCAGCTCGCTGTGGTGGCTGTGGGGTTTTCTCTTGTTCACCGCTTTCCAACTGGTAATGATCGTGCTCTATCCCAAGGTGATCGCTCCCCTGTTCAACAGGTTCACCCCCATGGAGGAAGGTCCGTTGAAGAAGAAGGTTCTGTCCCTGGCGGAACAACTGTGCTTTAAAACCAGGGGTATCTACCTGATGGACGGCAGCAGGCGCAGCAGACACAGCAACGCCTATTTCAGCGGATTGGGACGTGTCAAGCGGATCGTGCTCTTCGATACCCTGGTCCAAACGTTCGAGGAAGATGAAATAGCCGCTGTTCTTGCCCATGAGATCGGGCACCAGAAGCTCCGGCACATCCCCAAGCGCCTGGCTCTGTCTCTCCCCGCGGGCCTGCTCGCCTTTTGGATCGTAAGCCTGCTCCTTAACTACTCACCGTTTTTCGAAGCTTTTGGCTTTTCAGGTCCCAGCCCCCAGGCCGCACTGGTGCTGGTCATGTTCGTATCGGGTCCCTTTACCTTCTTTCTCAAACCGTTGTTCTCCTGGTGGTCCCGGCGTCACGAGTATCAGGCCGACCGTTTTGTGCAAACCCGTACTCCCTACGGCGAAGCGTTCCGGGCTGCCTTGAAACGACTCGGCAAGGATAATCTGAGCAATCCCGTGCCGCATCCGCTGTTCAGCTTCTACCACCACTCCCATCCTACGATCCTCGAACGGATCCGCGCGCTGGAAATATTGTCCCCTTCGTGAGAAGATACGAATTATTCAATTCAAGAACAGAAAATAGGGAGGTTGCTCCATGAGGCGAGTGGCGGTGTTGATCCTTATCATTGTCCTGCTGATGACCCTGGCCGGCTGTGCCCCGGGACCGAACACGCTGAGGAGAAGCCCGGATCAGGAGGGCGAGGTCGCCGGATTCTGGCTGGGATTGTGGCAGGGAATCATAGCTCCGGTCACCTTCATCATCTCTCTGTTCTCCGACAAGGTGGACATGTACGAGGTACACAACAACGGCGGCTGGTACAATTTCGGCTTCTTGTTGGGAGTGATTATTATTTTCGGTGGCAGCGGTGGCGGCGCGGCCCGCGGACGTCGGCGCTACTACTGATCCGGTATCCTCTCTACCGAACAAACAGGGTTTTCAACCCCGATGTCTCGTTCCGTTTCTATATCCTTTGTAGTAGACCCGGACCCGTTTGTACAGACCGTCCCCCTCGCTCGATGTTTCCACGTCTCGCTCTTTGCTCAAGGTGGTGTGGATAAGTCTGCGCTCAAAGGGATTCATAGCCTCCAGTAGCCTGGAATCCCTGGTACGGCGCACCTCATCAGCGGTCTGGTGGGCCAGGCGAATCAGGCTGCGTTCCCGCCTGCTTCGGTAGTTCTGACTGTCCACGATGATTCGGGGGTGGTTATCCTGGATGCGGGTGGCCGCCACATTTACGATCGTCTGCAGCGCCTCCAGGGTCTGTCCCCTTTTTCCGATCAGGATTCCGGAGTCCTGAGAATCGATATCGATACCGATTTTGTTGTCCTGCCGGAAGGAGATGTTCACCTGGGCCGATATTCCGATGCGGTCGATCAACCCTTTGGCAAACTCGATAATCTGGTTTTCGAAATCACCGTCCGGCTCCAGTGATTGGGAAACTTCATCCCGGTCCTCCTCCAGATGAACCCGGATCTTGACCTTTCCGCCTCCGAAAAGGAAAGGTGCCTTTTTCGCTTCAACGATCTCTACGTCAATGTCATCCCGATCGAGGCCCAATGATTCGATCGCCTTGTTGATGGCCTCCTCTTCGTTCTTTCCTTCGAACTCTTTTACGTCCATCCAATCGCTCCTCCTTGATGAAGCGTTACTTCTTTCTACTGATGGGTCCCTGTCCGCCTCCCGCATTTTTCTTCTGCCGCCGGTGGTTGATGTACCACTGCTGGGCAACGGTAAAGATGTTCTGCATGGTCCAGTACAGAAGCAAACCGGAGGGCATATTGTAGAGGATGAAGAAGAACATGATCGGCATCATGTAGGTCATCATCTTCATGTTTCTTCCCGAGGCATCGGTGCTGGGAGACTGCATCAACTTCGACGAGAGAAAGGTGGTCACCAGCATGATGAAGGGCAGGGCTCGTATGGCACCGAATTCAAAGCTGAGAATTTTGATCGGTGTGAAGCTGACTATGGCCTCCGGTGCCGACAGGTCATTGATCCAACCCGGAATGAACACGGCTCCCCGCAGAGCGAAGTGCGTGTTCAGCAGGCTGTAAAAGGCAATCAGGATCGGGAACTGGAGCAGCATGGGAAGGCATCCGCCCAGGGGACTGACTCCCTCCTTCTTGTACATGGCCGCCATTTCCTGGTTGAGCTTCTGGGGATTGTTCTTGTACTTCTCCCGCAGCTCGTTCATCTTCGGCTGGAGGGTCTGCATCCTGGCCGTGGATTCGTAGCTCTTGCGGGTCAAGGGAAAGAGCAGCACTTTGAGCAGAATTGTGACCAGGATGATCGCCACTCCGTAGTTCGGGATCAATCTGTGAAACAACTCGAGGAAGAACTTGAGGATCTCCACCAGCCAGCCTAATAGACGGTTCCTGGAGGCGATTTCGTCAAAGTTCATATCCGCAAGATTGTAGGCGTTCTTGCCGGGATCGTTGTAGCTCTTCAGAATATCCAGCTTCTTCGGTCCGACATAGAAGAGAAACTTGTCGGTGTTCCTCGAGCTCTTGATCTCGGGGTGGCTGAAGTACATGCTCGATTGCTCATTCAACCCCTCCATCGGCCGCGTATCGTAGGTTATCAGATACTGGGTGTTATCGGGCACGGCGATTACGGCGAAATACTTCCCCGAAATAGCTGCCCACTTCACAAGTCTTTCGACCTGCTTCGTCTCCTGTTTCATGCGCACGCTTTCTTTCTTTCCATCTGCGTAGTACAGGTACTCCCTGAACTCATTGCGCCGATCCAGTTTCTCGAACTCCGGCCCGATTTGCGGACCGAAACCCAGGGTATAGGCGTAGCCGTCGTAATTGAGGGCCGGATACTCATTGATGCTGTTTTCTATGCTCACCCGAAGCTCGATCATATAGTCCCGGGGTTGCAGCAGATAGCTCTTCTTCAGCGTGAAGGGTACACCGGTCTGAGAGCGGAACGTACGGGAGAAGGTGACCCCCAGGCCGACCAGCGACTTCTCCACCTGGAACAGGACATCTACGGCCGGAGCGTCTGCATCACCAAAATGTATGCTGAAAGGGTTCACCCCGGATTCCTGGGAGAAAATCATTTCCACGGGAGTCCCGTCGGTATTGTTAAACTCCTTCAACTCGATCGAGGTGACTTCGCCTCCTCGATTGGTAAAACCGACTCGAAACACCTCCGTCTCGATTACGAAGGTCTGCTCTTCGATCTGCTGGTCGATCACCGCGGCCAACTCTTCGCCGGCTGCCGCCGGCGTACCGGGCTGCTCGGCTGCAACCGGTGATTCCGCCTCTTCCGCCGGCCGTTCTTCGACGATCGGTTCGGGTCCCGTATCCGAAGGCTCTGCAGTCTGCGCCGGAGCAGGTTCTTTAGGGGCAAAGAACCTCTGTTGTACGACCATGCTTCCGACGATCACCACAACTGCAAGCACAACGGCAATTACTGTTCGTTTATCCATAATTCTCCAAAAAAACTCCTGTCTGATTTTCTCGCACTTCAGCCTGTCCTAGCTCGAGTCAATGCGAATCTGCGAATACCATTACGGAACAGGATCATAACCTCCCGCGTGGAAGGGATGGCACTTGAGCAGTCTCTTCAGGGCGAGGAAGGTGCCATGAAACAAACCGTATCTCTTCAAAGCCACTTTTGCGTACTGTGAGCAGCTCGGTGTGAAACGGCAGGTCGGAGGCAACCAGGGGGACAGTAATTTTTGGTAAACCGTAATGAAAAAGATGAGAACGTACTTCATTGTATTAGACCAATTCGCTCAAAGATCGCCTCAAGCTGCCGAATCCGGTCAGAAAGGTTGTATTTACCAGGATAAAGAACGAAGGCCAGATCGTATCCGGTTTTCAGTCTGTGTTTTAGTTGACGATAGGCTTCCCGACAAATTCTCTTCTCCCGGTTTCTCGCTACCGCGTTCTTGAAACCACGTACCGGGCTGACAGCGATTCTGTTCCAATCCAGATTGTTTCCGATGTAGTAGACCCGTATTCCCCTTAGGTCGTTTTTCGCTGCTTCAGTAAAAACCCTACGTAGACTGGACCGTCCTCTCAACCTCTCTGCCTTAGTAAGGCTTCTTCTCATCCGCGACTGTCAGTTTCACGCGCCCTTTCCTTCTTCTCCTTTTGAGTATCTGGCGCCCTCCTTTTGTAGACATACGGGCACGAAAACCTAAGCTCCGCCTCCTTTTAGTTCTGCTCGGCTGATAGGTGCGTTTCATCGTCTTATAGATTCCTTTCGTTGATCCACCAACGCTGATATTTCGACTCTCGGGAATAACAAAAACGTCCTGGTAAGGACGAGAAAGTTCTACAGTGCAATACTATACCGATTTTCTGGGCTTGATGTCAACCTCGGTTCAACCTCAGCGGGAGTTCTCCCTTTCGAGGCTTTTCAAAAACAGACGTTTCAAACGTCGCTTCAACTCTTCTTGACTCACCGAAGACAGCATTCGATCAAGATCCTCCCGCTGCTCGCCCTCCGCCGTGTGTTCACTCCCGTTGTGATCAGCCCGGGGTTCCACCTCCTCCGGTATCGTAGCGGGATAGCTCAGATTGACCTTGATTTTGATATCTTTGACATCTATGGCCGGATATTTTCGTTTCACAACTCTGAGGATCTTTGGTTTTTTCATGAGCAGCAACTGCATCCATCCCGGATGATCTACCTCTATAAAAAGATTCCTATTGGCAATTTCGTAGATACGGGAATGCTCGGCCAACGACTCTCCGGCAATTTCTGACCAGGTTCCGAAAATCGAGGAGTAGGTCTGACCGAGCTTCCGGCTTTTTTCATCGAGCACCCGCGCCAATATCTCATCTGCTTTTTTCACGTCGAAACTCTCCGCCGTCTACACGATAGATCAGTGTATCATCACTGCTGTACTTACGGAATTGCTCGTCCGGGAGGAAGGTAAAGAAAGCCTGCTCGAATCCCGGTAGCGCCTCAATGAACCTCTCCCGCTTGGCCGCATCCAGTTCAAGGAGAACATCGTCCAGAAGCAGTACCGGCTGTTTACCGGTCTTTCCGTAAAAGAAATTTGCCTGGGCAACCCGCATGATCAGGGAACAGAGCCTGACCTGTCCGGTGGAAGCGATATGGAAAAACTCCTTACCGTCGTGCATGATAATGAAGCGATCCCGGTGCGGCCCCGTTGTCGTGGTTTCGAAGGATAGATCCCGATTCTCCCGTCTATGCATGAACTCCAAGACCTCTTCTGTAGTTATCCCCTTTGGCCATGAAGAGCGGTAGCGAATAGAGGTTTCACCCTTCAGACCGGAGATGCCCGTGAAGAGCACCGAAAAGGTCGTATTGAACTCTTCGATAACCCCTTCTCTGCGTCTCTGAATCTGAAGTCCTACCTCGGCCAGGTTTCTGGTATAAGCGGGAAGGAGCGTACGGTTGTTCTCCTTGAGCAGAATATTGCGAGATTTCAACAACTTCCGGTAGCTGCGCAAGAGTCCGACAAACAACGGATCGAACAGACTCAGCGTTTGGCTGAAAAAGCGTCTTCCCATCTCGGGAGATCCGGTGATAAAGGAAAGATCCTGATGGGCGAACACGATGCAGGGGATGTTCTCCATCAAGTCCATCCTGTCGTTGATCAATCGTCCATCCACCCGGATTTCCTTCTTCCCCTCTCTCAGTATTTTTACGGCAATGTCCCGATCGGTACCCCCGACTTTATGAGATCTCCCCCGCACATGGGCGACCTCCCGCCCCAGGGTGATGAGCCTGGCATCCTTTCTCGTACGAAAGGATGCTCCATAGCACAGGAGGTAGATCGACTCGATGAAATTTGTTTTTCCCTGGCCGTTTTCTCCGACCAGATAGACCACCGGGGCATCTATATCCAAGGTGGCGTTGTGGATGTTGCGGAAATCATGGTACGCGACGGAGACAAACGCCATGCTTTGAGTACTCGTAAGCTTCGTGCACGCGGCAGCTGCTTCAACCCACCTGCATGGGCATCACTATGTGGAAATAATCCTTCTCGGGTACCGGCCGGAGGGTGATTGCCTTATCCGGCTCTGTGAACTCCAATCCGATCTTCTCCTCCGCAGCTTCTCTAAGCGGATCGAGTAAATACATGTAATTGGCCGCAATTGTCATCGACGGACCGTCATACTCACAGGGAACTTCCTCCGTAGCACTGCCGATTTCCCCTTCGGAGGAATTGACGATTAGGTTGGACGGTTCTATACCCAGTTGGATACGCCGGGATTTCTCCTCCACCAGCAGGGATACGCGCCGCAGGGCGGCCTGCAGGCTATCTCGTTCGACCAAGAGGCGATGCTCCTGTTTCTCCGGGATAACCCTCTTGTAATTGGGGAATTGAGCATCTATCAAATTCGATGAAACCCGATGCTGATTGAATCGGACGAACAGGTTGTTGTCCGCGACGGCTAATGATAGATTGCCCTCTCCCGGAGCCAGTTTCTTGACAAGATGCAGGATTTTGGGAGGTATGATCACACCTTTGAACTCAGGGATAGACCCGTCGACCTTCTTACTGACGTAGCTGAGCCGTCTGCCGTCTGTGGCTACCATTATCAGCTCACTGTCGGCTTTTTCCAGATACACCCCGTTCATGAAGTAACGGGTTTCGTCGCTGGAAACCGCAAATAGAGTTTTGGAAATCATATCGAGGAAGTCACTCTGGGGAACCTCAAAGTACAATTCGTCGGCTATTTCTTTGAGCTCCGGGTACTTATCCGAGGGCACGCTCTTCAGGTTGAAATCAATCTTTTGAAAAACCGGACGAATGGAAACCATGAGATCTTCCTCGAGCTTGATCTCCAGTTCTCCCTCCGGGAGGGAACGCAGGATTCCCAAGAGCTTGTCGCAAAAAACCGTGATGCTTCCCGATGCCTTGGTTTCGACTTCGATTTGGGTTTGAAAGCTGACCTTCAGGTCTGTGGCTTTTATCATCAGCAGATTGTCCTGGCAACTGAGAAGAACGTTGGACAGGATCGAGAGGGTATTTCGGGAGGATATGATTTCTTGGGCAATGGCGATTTCTTTGAGAAGAACATCCCTTTCACAGGCAAAGTGCATCGTACTCTCCTTGTAGACCGCTTTCTTTCCTCATGACTGGATGGGAAAAACAGCGATGGATTCTTCTACCTGAAGATCTGTTTGGAAAGTCAGGATCCTCAGTTACTATCATAATCTAGTTTAGTAGCAGGAGTAATAGTCACTGTGGAAATGTGTATAACCGTTCTAACTCCTTTTTGCCGCTGGCTATAGGTATAAGGATCAAAGACCCGACTTTTGCACAACCTATCTACAATTCGATAGTTGTTCGCTAATTATGCACCGTTTTTCTACCAAGATACAACAAATTATTCACCTCAAGGGCGATAATCTTTGATGGTCCGCATCAGGTGTTGGATCGTAGGGGATAGGGTGGCGTCGGTCTTCATACGGTCGTCGATTCTCTGGCAGGCATGCATGACCGTCGTATGGTCTCTTCCACCGAACTCCAAGCCAACTTCCGTGGTCGAGTACTCCGTCAGATTCCGGGCGATGTACATGGCCACCTGACGAGGGAAAGCGATTGCCTTGCTGCGGCGTTTTCCCTTCAAATCATTCAGGGACAAGGCGAAGTATTCCGCCACGGTACGTTGAATCAGATCGATTGTCACATTTCGATAGCCATTCTCCGTGAAAAAGTCCTTCAGTTGACGTTCGGCGATCTCCAGGCTGATTGCTCTGGTTACCAACTCCGCGTAGGCGATGAGCTTGGTGAGGGCTTTCTCCAGGTCCCTGACATTCGTCTTGATGTTCTGACAGATCAGCTCGATCACCGCGTCGGGAATCTCGACGTTCTTCTCCTCGATTTTTTTCTTCAATATGGCGATGCGGGTCTCGTAATTCGGAGGTTGGAGGTCTACATTGAGACCCCTCTCAAACCTGCTCCGCAGCCGGTCGGACAGCTTTTTCAACTCAGAGACGGGACGGTCACAGGTAAAGACCATCTGCTTGTTCGCGTCGTATAGTGCGTTGAATGTGTGAAACAACTCCTCCTGGGTTTCAACCTTTCCGGGTAGAAAATGTACGTCATCGATGAGAAGCATGTCGACGGAGCGGTACTTGTTCTTGAATCGATGAATCGTATTTTCCTTGATCGAAAGGATGAACTCATTGGTAAAGGTTTCAGCTGTGATGTAGGAGATCTTGGTATTATCAAATTCCTGGTGGGTCAAATTGCCGATCGCCTGAAGCAGGTGGGTCTTACCAAGACCTACGCCCCCGTAGATCATGCACGGGTTGTAGGCTTTACCGGGATTCTTGGCAATGGCGTAAGAGGCCATATAGGCGAAGTCATTGTTGTCCCCGCGGACGAAGCGATCGAAGTTGTACTCCTGTTTGAGCTGCGGGTGGGGCCGTCTCTTTTTTTTGGCCGGGGGCTTGCCGCTGTTTTTCTCCTGCTCCTCTTTGCTCTCCGATTCTTTCTGAGCTGAGGTTTTCTGTACCTTGAACATCACCTGGAGTTTCTGTCCGGACAGCTCGAAGAGCTTACTTTCTAGCGTGGGGAGGTATCTCTGGGTGACCTGGTCTTTGTAAAAGCTCGATGGGACGGCGACGAATATATTCGAGTCTCCCGAGTTGAGGTAGTCCATGTTGCGAAACCACATCAAGAACTCCTGCTCGCTTATTTTTTCACCGATCTGATGAACAGCCTCCTTCCAAAACACTGCGTAGCCGGATTCCCCGTCGCTCATAGATCCTCCAAGTTATGCTCAGCTTATCAACAATTTATCCACAAATGGTGGATTTGCTTATTGCAGAACGAATTAGAAAGTAACACGGGAAAACAGAATTGTTATGTACCATACTATAATATTTATATATATTATAAATAATTAAATAACAAATACGATAAAATGAATACATAATAATATCAGTGCGATTATTTCATATTTGTTAAGTAAAATTTTTGAAGGACTGAAAAGTTATCCACAGCTTGATAACAATCGCTCAAAATTATATTTTAACGTAAATTGTGAGCCGGCGCAAGGGATCCGAGGTCATTATCTTTACTTTTTCGAGAATTTACCTGTATACTTTTATCAAAGCTGGGAAACACGAAAAGAAGAACAAGAGTCACCGAAACAACAGATTGTATCCAAGGTCCCTCTGAAGCGAAACAAGCATAAATACCTGCAATCGGACAATTTGTGTGGATCGGAGAAACACATCGGAGAAACGCATTGAAGGTTTCAGGAACAACAGCATGACAGAAAGCTACAGTGCTCAACATATACAAGTACTCAAAGGGATGGAGCATGTCCGGAAACGGCCGAGCATGTATATCGGTTCAACCGGTTCCGAGGGGCTGCATCATTTGGTGTACGAGGTCGTGGACAACTCGATCGACGAAACGCTGGCAGGATACTGCAGCGTGATCTCGGTGGTTGTTGAAAAGGGTGATGTCGTCTGTGTGGAGGATAACGGGCGAGGTATCCCCGTAGACAACCACCCCGTAGAGAAAGTCAGCGCCCTGGAAGTGGTGATGACCAAGCTTCACGCCGGCGGCAAGTTCGACAAGGCTTCCTACAAGGTATCGGGAGGTCTTCATGGTGTGGGGGTTTCCGTGGTAAACGCGCTTTCCGAGTGGTGTGAAGTCGAAGTCCATCGGAACAAGAAGATCTACTATCAGCGCTATCAGAGAGGGCTGCCGGATAAAAAAGTCACGATTACCGGCCAGAGCCAAAGTACGGGTACCAAGACTTGCTTCAAAGCGGACCCAAATGTATTTGAGACGACAAACTACAGTTTTGATACGCTTTCCAACCGACTGCGAGAACTTGCCTTTTTGAACAAAGGTGTTGAGATATCCATCATCGACGAGAGAATGCCAAAGGCCAAGGCTCATAAATTCAAATTCGATGGGGGTGTTCGTTCTTTTATCGAGTACATCAACAAGAACAAGAAGACAATCCACAAAGACCCCGTCTACTTCGAGTCCGTGAAAGACGATGTTATCGTGGAGATTGCCCTGCAGTACAACGACGGGTACAACGAAACTCTATTTTCCTTCGCCAACAACATCAACACTCGGGAAGGGGGGACACATCTCGTTGGTTTCAAGTCCGCCCTGACCCGGAGCTTGAACGATGCCGCCAGGAAATTGAACCTGACCCGAAAACTCGAGGAGAATCTGAGCGGAGAAGATGTGCGGGAGGGTCTATCCGCGGTCATATCGGTGAAGATTCCGGAACCTCAGTTCGAAGGGCAGACCAAAGCCAAATTGGGTAACAGTGAGGTCAAAGGGATCGTCGAATCGACAGTAAATGAAAAGCTCACCGAGTTCTTTGAAGAGAATCCCTCGGTTGCTCGAAGTATCCTTGATAAGTGCATAATGGCTGCTAAGGCGCGGGCTGCAGCCAGAAGAGCTCGAGAATTAACCAGAAGGAAGAGCTTTCTGGAATCCACCGGTCTACCCGGAAAACTTGCCGACTGCTCCGAGCAGAATCCGGCGAAATGTGAACTGTACATCGTTGAGGGCGATTCAGCAGGGGGCAGCGCCAAGTTGGGAAGAGACCGTCAATTTCAAGCTATACTTCCCCTTTGGGGGAAGATGCTCAATGTCGAAAAAACGCGGATCGACAAAGTTCTATCCAACGACAAATTGATGCCGATTATTTCAACTCTTGGCACCAGTGCGGGAAGCACTTTCGATCTGAGTCGACTGCGCTACCACAAAGTAATCATCATGGCGGATGCAGATGTCGATGGATCTCACATTCGCACGCTGCTGCTGACGTTCTTCTTCCGTTATATGCAGGAGCTCGTAGAAAAAGGACATATCTATATAGCCATGCCGCCGTTGTACAAGATAGTGGCCGGAAAGGAAACCTTCTACGTGTACAACGACGCCGCGCGGGACAAGATACTGAAAAGGTACAGCAAGGATTCGAAATCGACAAACGTTCAGCGGTACAAAGGGCTGGGGGAGATGAATCCGGATCAACTATGGGAAACAACCATGGACCCCGATCAGCGGAATATCATTCGGATTACTCTGGAGGACGCGGTGGAGGCGGAAGAGATATTTACGACCCTGATGGGAGATGCGGTGGAGCCCAGAAGAAGGTTCATCGAGGAAAACGCCTTAGCGGTCTCGAATCTGGATGTCTAGACAGAGCACGCATCCCCATAACGTTTGAGTAGAAATCGTACCAGCCGTTAGAATGTAGAGGAGTTCAGTGGTGGCGAAAAGCACAGGCCAGGTTATTCCGGTCGCGATCGAAGATGAAGTCCGGGAATCGTATCTCAATTACGCAATGTCCGTCATTGTAAGCCGCGCCCTTCCGGACGTGCGGGACGGGCTGAAACCCGTACATCGGCGTATTCTCTACGCCATGGACGAAATGGGCTTGAGACACGATCGTCCCTACAAGAAGGTTGGACGAGTCGTTGGGGATGTATTGGGCAAGTACCATCCCCACGGGGATCAATCGATCTACGACGCCCTTGTCCGGCTGGCTCAAGATTTTTCCATGCGCTATCCGGTTGTAGACGGACAGGGGAACTTTGGTTCCGTTGACGGAGACCCACCGGCTGCAATGCGCTATACAGAGGCCAGAATGGCGCGCTTGGCCGAGGTCATGCTCAACGACATCAACAAGGAAACCGTCGACTTCGGAGCGAACTACGACGACTCGATGCAAGAACCTCTTGTTCTTCCCGGAGCGCTTCCTTTTCTGCTGGTCAACGGAGGGAGCGGCATTGCGGTGGGGATGGCCACGAATATGCCTCCCCATAATCTCGTGGAGATCGCCAACGCCATTGTGGCGGTTATAGACAAACCAAAGCTGTCCTTCAGGGAGCTGTGCGGCATCGTCAAAGGACCGGATTTTCCGACCGGGGGGATGATCTTCGGAACTCAGGGAATTCTGGATGCCTACAAAACCGGAAGAGGGAAGATCGTCGTGCGGGCGCGAATCAGCCTGGAGACGGCGAATTCCGGCAAGGAATGTCTTATCGTCACCGAGATTCCCTATCAGGTTAACAAGTCCAATCTTATCGTCCGTATTGCCGATCTCGTCAAGGATCGGAAAATCGACGGAATCAGCGACCTGAGAGACGAATCGGATCGAAACGGCATGCGTATCGTAATCGAACTGCGCCGTGGCGCGATTCCAAAGGTCGTACTCAACCAACTGTTTACGCACACCCAATTGCAGCTGAATTTCGGGGTTATCAGCCTGGCCCTGGTAGACGGACGACCCAAGGAACTGTCCCTCCGGGAAATGATCGATCTATTCATCGATCACCGCAAAGAAGTCGTGATCCGCCGGACCAAGTACGAATTGCGAAAAGCAGAGGAGCGAGCTCACATACTCGAAGGGTTGAAGATTGCTCTAGAGAACATCGATGAGGTCATCGCCATCATCAAGAAATCTCAAAATGTGAACACGGCTCGACAGAACTTGATGCGTCGTTTCAAGTTATCCGAGGTTCAGGCCCAGGCGATTTTGGACATGCGCCTGCAGAAGCTTACCAGTCTGGAGACCAAGAAGATACTCGATGAGTTGCGGGACGTAATGGAGAAGATAAAGCACTACAAGAGCCTCCTGGCCAGCGAGAAAAAGATTCTCGGTGTGGTGAAAGAGGAAACCCAGGAACTGGTTAAAACTTACGGGGACGAACGACGAACGGAGATCATTGCGGAAGAGGTCCAGGAATTCAACATCGAAGATCTGATCGCCAAAGAGGATATGGTGATCCTGATCTCCAACAAGGGTTTGATCAAGCGGGTCGCTGTATCAGCCTACCGGAGACAGGGAAGGGGCGGGAAGGGGTCCTCTTCGACCCGCCTCACCGATACGGATTTCGTCGAAAATCTGTTCATCGCCTCCACCCATGATTACATCATGTTCATGACAAGTGAAGGTAAGGCGTACTGGCTCAAGGTACATGAAATTCCAGAAGCATCGAGGGCCTCGAGGGGGCAGAGCATCAAGACGCTTCTTGCCATCTCCAATAACGAGGAGATCGCTGCAGTTGTCTCCCTGAAGGATTTCAGCGACGACAAGTACTTTTTCATGATGACTCTCAAGGGGATCGTCAAGAAGGTACAGACTTCGGATTTCTCCAATGCCCGTACCCGCGGAATCGTAGCCATCAAGCTGGACAAGGGTGACAGGTTGATTGGGGCCATGCTGACCGGAGGAAAGGATGACGTGATCTCGGTGACCCGACAGGGCCTCGCCCTGCGCTTCAATGAGGATTCAGTTCGGCCTATGGGAAGAGCGTCCCGAGGAGTGATCGGTATCCGTTTGAGCAAGGAGGACGAGGTGGCCGGCGTGGTGGCCGTTCGCAAGGGTGAGGAGCTTTTTCTGATCACGGAGCACGGATACGGAAAGAGAACGGAGTTTGACAATTTCAGTCCCCACGGGCGGGGAACTCGCGGGCAGACGTGCTACAAAGTATCCCAAAAAACCGGAGAGTTGGTCGGGGTTCTTACGGTCAACAAAAAAGATGATCTGGTGTGTATTACATCTCAGGGCAATACGATAAAGTTGCGCTTGAAAGAAATACCGGTGCTGGGGAAAGCAGCGATCGGAGTGCATATCGTGAACATCGAAAAGCCGGACCTGGTGGTTGCCGTTGCACGAGCAGCCAGAGAAACTTAATCCACTCGAACCTCGAGTGTTTCACGTGGAACATCGGTGAGTCTATCCGATAATGGGTAAAATTGTAGTTTTTGCAAATCAGAAAGGCGGTGTGGGAAAAACAACCACCGCTGTAAATCTTGGAGCCTACCTGGCCGAAGCGGGGAAACGGGTGCTGTTGGTCGACTTCGATCCTCAAGCCAACTCCTCCTCCAGCTTGGGCATGGATGGCAGGGGGCGAGGCATCTACGAGCTTCTGATCCAAAAGAATCGGCCTGAAGATGTCATCCAGGAAACAAAAATACCTGGGCTGTCTATCATCGCCTCCAGCATCCATCTCACCGGCGCCACTGTGGAACTGATCAATACACCCGGCCGTGAGTATTTGTTGAAGAGGGCGATCGAAAAGATAAGCGGGGCGTATGATTACCTGTTTATCGACTGTCCTCCTTCGCTGGGTCTGCTCACCGTCAATGGATTGGTAGCGGCGGACTCGGTCATCATTCCTCTTCAGTGCGAGTATTTTGCTATGGAGGGATTGAGCAAATTGTTGAAGACGATCCAGCGGGTTCAGCAGAAGCTAAACCCCACCTTGAAAATCGGAGGGATCCTCTTTACCATGTTTGATTCGAGGACACGATTGGCAAATGAGGTGGTGAAAGAGGTGAGCGGATATTTCAAGGAGAAAGTATTCACCACGATTATTCCCCGTAACGTCCGCCTGAGTGAAGCCCCATCCTTCGCCAAACCAATAAGTCAGTACGATCCGGAGTGTATCGGCGCTCGCAGCTATCGACGATTGGCTCAAGAGGTATTGGAGCATGTCTAAACGAGCTCTCGGCAGGGGAATCGATGCTCTGTTGTCTGCAGAGGCGGAAGGTCCGGCATCGGCAACCACGGTTCCCATACGGGCGATCAGGATCAGCGGTCATCAGCCCCGGAAGAACTTTCCCGCGGATGCTTTGGAAGAGCTGGCACGTTCGATCCAGAGCAAGGGCGTGCTTCAGCCGATTCTGGTGCAACCTGCCGGTAGTGACGAATATACGGTCGTGGCCGGGGAACGCCGGTTTCGGGCGGCAAAGCTTGCCGGATTGATGGAGATTCCGGTCCTGATTCGCAATTTTTCCGAGCTGGAAAAAACGGAAATTGCACTGATCGAGAATCTTCAACGGGAGGATCTGTCTCCGGTAGAAGAAGCTCAAGGGTACAAAACCCTGGTCGATGTAGGAAACCTAACCCAAGAGGAAGTCGCTCAACGGGTTGGAAAAAATCGGGCTACCGTGGCCAACAGCCTGCGCCTGCTGAGGCTCCCCGATGAGATACTCGAGGTCCTAGATAAAGGACGGATTTCCGCGGGGCATGCCCGCGCGCTGCTAGCAGTGCAAGACGAGGCGCTACAGAAGAAACTGTTCCGGCGCATCCTCGAGCAGGAGCTGTCGGTACGGGAAGTGGAGAAGGAGGCGGCCAAGACCCAGGAGCAGAGTGCGGAGACAGCCGTCACGGAGCGACCCAAGACGACCCCAAAATCGGTGGAACTACGAGGTTTGGAGGAACGACTGATCGAGCGACTCGGCACTAAAGTCAATATTCGCGGCAGTCATGCCAAAGGAAAGATCGAAATTTCCTACTACTCGATGGAAGACCTGGAGCGGATTCTCTTTCTCATAGCTGGTGAGGAGTAGTATCTATCCACGGTGTACTCAATCGAATACTTGTTCCCGATTTCTAGATTTTCAAAAGCATCTCCGTGGAACCATCAACCCGCTGCAGGCACGGATAGGTAGCGTTGATGCTTCCCGGCGTTGCGTCGCAAGTGACCCGTAAATCCCGGCCGGGCTTGGCGCTCCGACGGTTTGATTGACAATTTCTATGGCTGTTATTATAGTCTTAGAGGTTTGGTAGGTGCGAAGAGACCGACAGGTGCGCCGCTGGAGAGGTGTCCGAGTGGTCGAAGGAGGCGGTCTTGAAAACCGTTGAGCCGCAAGGTTCCGGGGGTTCGAATCCCTCCCTCTCCGGAATCGTAGGTCACCTGGATCCAACAGAGTAGCGGCGCATCGAAGGGCAACTTCAGTTCGGTCGGTCGTTGTACGAAACTGTAGATAGGGAGAGGTGCGAGAGTGGTCGAATCGGGCTCCCTGCTAAGGAGTTGTACTCTGTCCGGGTACCGTGGGTTCGAATCCCACCCTCTCCGTTTCTAAGTGCCCATAGCTCAGCTGGATAGAGCGTTAGATTGCGGATCTAAAGGCCGGAGGTTCGAGTCCTCTTGGGCACGTTTAAACGCAATCTTGATTGAGGTCAGAAAGGAAGATTGCGTTGTACTG
>Ga0315537_1000683_pt1 | contig 26972 bp, 19 predicted proteins | sample SalMarSW160270MG_FD_203091 | JGI IMG/M metagenome (GOLD analysis project Ga0315537, IMG submission 203091) | Salt marsh sediment microbial communities from the Plum Island Ecosystem LTER, Massachusetts, United States - Salt Marsh Sediment SW1602-70 ...
AACGAGTTTCTCGCGTTCCTGGGTCTTGTGAAGGAGAGAAAGAAATAGTATTCTTCAGATCAATTCGATCTGAATATCGGGCATCGTGTCGAGATCCACGATCAGAGGGGCGATGCGATGGCCTCGTTGATTCCACAGCACGACAATTCCCGGTCGCTTGAGGTTTTCGGATGCAACTCGCCGCACGACTCCTCTCAGACCAGTCGGCACATGGTTATTGCCGAACTTCACCACGACAAGCGCACCAACAGGATAGACATTGATAAGCGAAACGGCCTTGTTGACCACCGATGTATTGAACTCGGAACCGGCCTGGCGAACGAGGGCTTCGGCAGCTTGGATCGGACTCATGGGCTCGCCGGAATACACGCCTTTTTGCAGGTTGTCGAAGGCATCCGCCACCGCGATGATCTCGGCCATGCGGAAGATCTCATCGGGTCGAGCGACCCGCTGCCGAATGGGTTCGCGGTTTGAGCCGGTCAGTCCGTAAGGGTAGCCTCTGCCGTCCTGGCGTTCATGGTGACAACGTATCGCCGCCTGCTCAATCGACGATTTGGGCACCGTTGCGCTGATGATGTTTGCCCCGACAATCGGGTGTTTCTGCAGTGTTGCGATCTCGTCGTCGCTCAGTTCGGAGCGGCGTTTTTGGGCGAGCTTTGGCCACGCGATCTTGCCCAAGTCGTGCAGCAGAGCGCCCATGCCCAACTGCAGCAGCTCCTCCTCCGAGAAGTGGAATCCACGCGCGATCACCAAGGAAAGGATCATCGTGTTCAGAGCGTGCTCATAGTGATAGTTCAGGTAGCTGTGCATGAACGAGACTTCGAAGGTCTGCGTATTGTTGTTGATGAGCTCGCTCAGGGTCCGTTTGATCACATCGCGGAGAGCGTCTGTTTGGACGGCGTTTCGATAGCGTCCGTCCTTGGCGAGGAGAGTCCCGACATCCTCCTTCGTAGCCTGATTGAGCTCGGCGATATTCGTGAGCTCGTCGAAAGTCCGCCGAAGAAGGCGCTGGGCGCGGCGTCGTGTCTTCTGGGAAACAGAGACCGGGGGGTCGATATCTTCCGTGCCCGCTTCTTCGATGTAGATATCGAAGACTTCCAGCTGCCGCAGCCGGTTGATCATCGTTTCGGACAGCCGCTGGCCCGCAGAGAGTAGGAAATCCAACCGGTCGTCGTAGACCGGTCGGGCTACAACCATTCCCTCGCGAAGGTCATCCAGTGGGCACAGTCTCATCGCCGCATCTTCCGCTGCATGGATGTTACATGACAGGAACGATGGCCGCTTCTGCTACCCGTCAGGCCCCCTCCTGCAGGCTCGGCGGCGAACAATCTTATCTCTTTATCCTGCATGCAAATTACGGGCCGAATCCGCCGTCAACTGACCCCTGTTTTGCCTCTCGCACCAATGTTCTCCGAGGGCATTGACGAGCATGCCGAAGTCCCGATCGGCGGACGCGCTTGAGAGTGCGTTCTGCGGCGCAATGCGCGCAGCGCCGTCCTGTTTGAAAAGACAGTGAGTTCCGGATCTCCCCGAGATACCGACCCTATTGACTCATTGTTGATAATTTCGTATATTTATCGCACCTTGGCGCGTTCGTCTAGGGGTTTAGGACACTGGTCTCTCACGCCGGCAACACGGGTTCGAATCCCGTACGCGCTACTGATTTCATTACACTTGCAGACTGCCGTTGACCTGTCATTGTGGCCGGGGTCAAAATAGGGTCAAGTCTGGGTCACGTTAGAGACTCTGAACAAGGATCCGACCACAGACATACGGCCCAAGTCACGACTCAATCACTTCGCATGTAAAAAGAACGGGCTCCTTCCCCCAAGAGCCCGTTTTTCTACTCTGGATACTCTGTCTAGGCGCTAGCCATCTGTGTCAGAGGGGAAGTCGAAGTTGAGATGATTGATGGCTTCCCGCACATGGTCAGGGTCCAAGGCCAGATAGTGTCTCTCGGTGATTCTGACACTGCTGTGTCCCAGCAGCTTGCTTACCGTGTAGATGTCGACACCCTTTGCAGCCAGATGACAGGCAAGGGTCGCTTGACTTTAGCCGACGAACTTGTTACCATGTCGACTGAGCCCCATGTCGGTCTATCTCGGGCAACTCGGTTTCAAGTTTCAAAGGCTTGGCATGAACCCCTTCCTCCGTTTGTTCTGGGGGCAGCTCCTTCTGATTATGCCTGCGGCGAGGCTAATCGGAAAAATGGCGGGCATCGTGCGAGATGGTGCCGACAGAGAAACGCTCATCGACGGATGCGCGTGCTGGCGTGTCTCCGGTCTTACTCTGGGCAGCGTGAAAGGATAGGGTCGTTGCGGAGACGACGCGATTTTCTCGCACATCTGGGAGAAATTCATCATGAGCCTTAGAAGCCTGTCTTGTTTCTTGGTGCTGTTACTGGTCATCAGTTGCCAGAGTCAAAAAGCTGTCGAAAGGAGCGGCGTTGTCGCTCTGTATTCTGATCGAGGCTGTTGGGACAAGTCTATCGTGGCGGCCAGAGAGATGTTTCAATGGATGGGCTACTCTGTGGTGTCTGTTGATGCGGATTATCTCAACGATGCGGGGTTGGATAGCTTCCGTCTGTTGTGTGTTCCGGGTGGAGACATGTACCAGTATTCTCAGGACATCTCTGCCAAAGGAAAGGAGAACATCAGGGATTTTCTCCGCAATGGAGGAGGGTACGTCGGGATTTGCGGCGGGTCCTACTTCGCCAGTGAGCGCGTTTACTGGCAGGGGAATCAACTCGCCATGACGCCGCTGGGCCTGTTTGAGGGCACAGCCCGAGGTCCGATGGATACCATTGTTCCATATCCCGATTACGCCATGTGCAAAGTGAACATCTGCGATACTTCACATGTGATTACGCAATCCGAACCCGATTCCGCGTGGATGCTCTATTATTGGGGTCCGGTGCTTTTGCCTGATCCCGGCGCGAATGTCGCCATCTTAGCAAAGTACGACGGCGTGAATCAGCCGATGATGTTGGCGTTCGATTATGGTGAAGGGCGGGTATTTCTGATTGGAGTTCATCCCGAAATCGAAGAGGACAGTGACCGCGACGGAGTTGATGTCGCCGATGAACTCGATGACAGAGGCTCCGATTGGGAATTGATGAGGAGAGCCGCTCGCTGGTGCTTGAGAGAGACGGTCGCCGGCAAGACCCACGAAAAGGACTGATCGCGAGTCATCGAAACGGATACTCCCCTTTCACACACTTCCCTGTACGGCGACCGGGATTCTGTTTCTTCGCTGTGGCAAAGCGCCCGATTGCCATCTCCGTGTTTCTCGGATTTTGCAATGAACGCTGTTCTTTGAAAAGGAGGGATTGAAATGAAAGGCAAGAAGAAGACTCTGACCACGAGTTCTGGGATGCCCGTCAGCGATGATTTGAACACGATGACCGCGGGCAAGAAAGGGCCAGCCCTTATCCAGGACGTCCACCTGATCGACAAGCTGGCTCACTTCGATCGCGAGCGGATTCCTGAGCGCGTCGTGCACGCCAAGGGAGCCGGCGCCCACGGTTACTTTGAAGTCACCAACGATGTCACCAAGTACACACGAGCCAAGTTTCTCTCTGAAGTCGGGAAGCGCACGGAAGTGTTCGCTCGTTTCTCCACGGTAGGCGGAGAGAAAGGCTCGGCCGACTCCGAGCGCGACCCCCGTGGATACGCGGTGAAGTTCTACACGGAAGAAGGGAATTACGATTTCGTTGGGAACAACACCCCTGTCTTCTTTATCCGCGATCCACTGAAGTTTCCTGATTTTATTCACACTCAGAAGAGACACCCGGCAACCAATCTCAAGGATCGGGATATGTTCTGGGATTTTCTGTCCCTCACGCCCGAATCCATGCACCAAGTGACCGTTCTCTTCTCCGACCGAGGGACACCTCGGAGCCACCGCAACATGAACGGTTACAGCGGGCATACGTTCATGTGGTACAATGCTAAGGGCGATTACTACTGGGTCAAAATTCACTTCAAAACCGAACAGAAAATCAAGAATTTCACTCGGGAAGAAGCCACTCGTATGGCCGGTGAGGATCCGGATCACGCCACCCGCGACTTGTACCGGAGCATTGAGAAGGGTGAGTATCCTGCCTGGAAAGTATACGCCCAGATCATGACACCTGCGCAAGTCGAGAAATATCGGTTTGACTCTTTCGACATCACGAAAGTCTGGCGGCATGGCGATGCGCCACTACAACCGATCGGTCGCATGGTACTCGACCGGAATCCGGAGAACTACTTTGCGGATGTTGAGCAGGCGGCTTTCTCCCCGGGTAATTTCGTGCCGGGAATTGGCCCGTCACCTGACAAGATGTTGCAGGGCCGCCTCTTCAGCTACCACGACACCCATCGTCACCGCTTGGGGCCGAACTACCATCTGCTACCTATCAATGCGCCCAAGGCAACGAAGGAAAACAGCTATCAACGGGACGGCTCGATGCGCTGTGACGCCAATCAAGGCGGAGGCCCGAACTACTGGCCCAATAGTTTCGGCGGTCCGGCGCCTGGTCCCAAAGCCAGCCTGCCAGCAGTCGATGTAACCGGCATGGCTACCCGGCATGCCTACAAGCTGACCGATGATGATTTCGTCCAGCCCGGCGACCTTTACCGCAAAGTGATGACCGATACGGATCGCGAACACCTCATCGGCAACATCGTCGCTCATCTGGGCGGCGCACAGAAGCGCATCCAGCTGCGCCAGACGGCATTGTTCTACAAGGCGGACGCTGACTATGGGGAACGCGTGGCCAAAGGACTGAAACTTGACACGAAGGAGGTCAAGCGCCTGGCTGGAATGTCTCAAGAGGATCGAGTCAAGGCAACGTCTTCCGCATGAGGAACTCAATGATGAGGCTACTTCTCGCTTTTTCATTTCTCGTGCTGTTTGTAGCTCAAGGCAGCGCGCAAGAAAAATCAAAACAGCCGCTCGATGTTGTTCCGGAAGTTGATCTCAATCGCTACGCCGGTACGTGGTACGAGATTGCTCGACTGCCGAACTGGTTTCAGAAGAAGTGTGTTGGTGATGTGACGGCCACATACACATTGCTCGCCAATGGACACATCAAGGTCGTCAACCGCTGTCGAAAAGAGAATGGACGGGTTATCGAAGCAGTGGGTCGTGCGAAGCGTGCCAGAGATGACGGACCAAACACGAAGCTCAAGGTGCGTTTCGCGCCGGGATTCCTTTCGATCCTGCCGTTCGTGTGGGGGAATTACTGGATCATCGACCTGGCAGCGGATTACAGCTATGCCGTGATCGGTGAGCCCAACCGGAAATACCTCTGGATTCTCTCACGAACACCGACCGTGGAGGAAACCGCGTTCCAAGAGATTCTCGAACGCATCGAAGAGAAAGGCTACGATCTCACCGGTCTAATCAAGACGAAGCAAACGGTCAGATAGAGTCCGGCGGGAATCTGTCTCTTTTCATGCTCGATTTCCACAGTCGTCCACGATGCAAAATGAGCTGCCAAGCGTGGGTGGATAATATGTTTTCACGCGGCGTTATTCCGGAAAGAGAGTGTAACAAGGACCACACTGGCTGGAGTAAGCCAGTACTTCTCTTTTGCTCCTTGCCGGCAGGTGAGGCGAAGATATTCCAAGAGTCATCAGAACGGTGGTGTTGAGATTGACCCATAATCGTTTTCGTCGGTCGGTCGTTCTTGTTTTGCCATTTCTGGTGGCCTGCGCGGTTTTCGCGGCTGGCCTGGCGAGTCCAAAGCCCTCCAGCCCTGAATACACGAACACTGATGTCGCATTGTTAGTGACCTTCGTACTGCTGGCGCTGGTCTTTTCCTTTCTCTGTTCTGTGGCGGAAGCCGTAATTTTGAGCATTACACCCTCGTTTGTTGCGGGCTTGGAGGAGAAGCAACCGAAGCTTGCGTCCCTGTTAAGGCGATTGAAGCAGGATAATATCGACCAATCGCTTGCAGCCATCTTAACTCTGAACACGATTGCTCATACGGTCGGGGCGATCGGTGCCGGAGCCAAGGCGACGGTCGTATTTGGGAGCACCTGGTTTGGCTTGTTTTCGGCGGTCATGACATTAATGATTCTATTCCTTTCCGAGATCGTTCCCAAGACGCTGGGCGCCGTCTTCTGGCGAAAGCTTGCGAAGATGACGGCGATCTTTGTTCGGGGTCTAATCATAGTTTTTTATCCGCTGATCTGGGCTTCGGAAGGGGTGACAAGACTGATCGCTCGCCGAAGGAGCGTCCATGTATTCAGTCGTAAGGAGTTTGTCGCCATGGCGGGCGTCGGCAGACAGACCGGACAAATCGATGAGCGCGAGTTCCGAATTATCCGCAACCTGTTTCGGTTTGGATTGCTAAAAGCCAGGGATATTATGACACCCCGGACAGTGATTTCAGCGCTCCAGCAAGATGTCACGGTTGGGGAAGCGCTCGAGGCCAAACCACCCACTTTATTCTCACGCGTGCCATTGTATGAGACGGATCTCGACAGTATTACCGGTTTTGTTTTGAAAGATGATCTGCTGCTGTCCAAAGCGCGGAACCAAGATCATGTTAGACTCACGATGTTAAAACGGGACATAATGACCGTTGGCGGCGAGATGGCATTGTCAGGCCTGCTGGAATTCCTGCTTGACCATCGTCAGCAGATCAGCTTGGTCGTTGACGAGTACGGCGGGACGATAGGGCTGGTAACGCTCGAAGATGTCGTAGAGACACTTCTGGGAATGGAAATTGTGGACGAGATGGACAAGGTCGAAGATATGCAGGCGCTCGCGCGGCAAAAATGGGAAGCCCGAGCCAAGGCACTCGGCCTGTCCATTGATACCTCGAAGTCTAAGCGAGCCGGACAGAGCGATCCTTGAGTTGAATGACTCTGATCCCATTCAAGTTTGTATTGATGGTGCCTTGGAGGTTCACCCTTTCCATCCCAAGGACATGAAAGGCCTTGTGCGGGCTGTATCGAATCCAATTTACTCGCAGAAACTGAGATCGGATTGGGTTATGCGAGAGAGACAACTTTGAAATCTGTGGCTGCGAATACCCGAAGTACTTTTACAACTTCTAACGAGCGTCATCTCGCTACCGCCACAACCGTTGGTGTAGCTGCTATCGTCCTGTTGATGCTGTATAGCTTTTGGTTTATTCAACAGGATGACAGCTACATTTTCTATTCTTATGCGAAGAACCTTGTGGAAGGAAATGGTTATGTGTTCAGCGCTGGGGAGCGAGTCAACGCAACGACATCGGCATCCTCAGATATTTCTATGAGAGGGGTCCTGTAATCGACGGTGTGGGTTTAGTCAATCCCGATATTCTTGATCATGTGAAACGCCGCGACTTCGACTGGTATGTTCACCACTACCAACCGGATTATCTAATGTTCCAGCACGCACGCAGCCGAGGTCTTGAAGACATGGTTTTCGAAGACTGGTTTCAGAAACAGTACGCCCGCATCCATATCTTCCGCGCTCGAGGCCACGCCGCCGCTCTGTATCAGCGACTACAGCCGCAATAGTCGGTGAAACAGAACCTATTCGAACTCAGCATGGCACGTACACATCACTGCAGGAGTTGAAAATGAGAGCGATACTTGCGGGATCACGAATCATGATAGCAGCCGGCATTGTCTTGTTTGCTGCGACACTGGGCTTATGTCAAACGGATGCGTCTACTGAATATGGGCAATGGATGGCAAAGCCCCAGAGCGAGTGGCCACAGATTGCGATGATTAACCAAATCGAATACACGGATGTGAACTACCCGATAGCAGGATGTGGGTTTCTTTTGGATACGGGTGATGAGATTCTCGCCGCGACGGCCAAGCATATCCTGATGTTCTTCAAGTCGGACACGATGGAGTCGGTTGATCTCAGAAATTCACTCAAGCGCTGGAAGATGTTTCCGAAAAACAACCCTGATGATGTGATTGTGCTTGATGAACTGATCAATGTGAATCCGGAAGAGTCTTTGGATTCGATTCCTTCGGAGAGGGATTGGCTCCTGTTTACGGTGGGAGAGAGATGTCAGAACATTCAACCGTTGAGGTTCAGAGCCGAGCCGATGGAAGCCGGTGAAGAAGTGTATGTCATCGGTTGGCGCTATTCGGATAAGAACTGCCCTCAGGTCGTTTATGAAGGGAACTTCGCAAGAGAAGAAACTGGCTCTCTGCTTATAACGACAAAGGAATTGTCGGACAACACGATGCCGGGGTTGAGCGGCTCTCCGGTTATTGATTCCAGAGGTTATCTGATTGGTCTGATGTCACAGAAAGCTGGAGAAATGGAAAGACTTTCTTCCGTAGATTATCCCCGGACGATTGTTGCGAGGAAGACGAATTCGAGCCGGGCGGGTGCGCCGATTACAAAACCTTGATAGTGGTGATACATTGACAACCTGCTTTTTCGTGTCTGATCTGCATGGACGATTGGGACACTATCAGAAACTCATCAGCACGATCGCTGACGAACACCCGAAGGTCGTGCTTCTCGGTGGAGATATTCTGCCCAGTGGAATAGGTTTGTCTTCACAAGCAGATATGACTTATCGGGATTTCGTCGATGACTATTTGGTGCCGGAATTCACACGATTGCGCGATTCGATGGTTGACTCGTATCCTCGAGTCTTCGTCATCCTTGGAAATGATGATGGCCGCTCAGAGGAAGCGGCCATCTTGAATGCAATGGCGAAGGGTATTTGGGAATATGTCCAGGACAAGAAAACGGCTGTTGGAGACTATGCAGTCTACGGCTATGCTTATGTCCCTCCTACGCCGTTTCTATTGAAAGATTGGGAGCGTTACGATGTCTCCCGTTATGTTGATCCAGGTTGTGTCTCGCCCGAGGACGGTTGGAGAACCATGCCGACATCGGAACATGAATGGAAATACGCGACCATCCAGCAGGACCTTGACCGGCTCGCCGCCGGAGAGTCCCTTGAACGAGCGGTGTTCCTGTTTCACACGCCGCCTTACAACACTCATCTTGACCGTGCCGCCCGAGACGGGAAACAGATTGACCATGTTCCACTGGATGTACATGTCGGCAGCATAGCGGTCAGACGGTTTATCGAATCACGACAGCCTTGGATTACCTTGCATGGTCATATCCACGAATCAGCGCGGCTCACCGGTTTCTGGAAAGATCGCATTGGCCGGACCCACATGTTCTCAGCGGCTCACGATGGTCCGGAACTTGCTCTCGTTCGGTTCTCCCTGGAGAATCCCGAGAGCGCTACTCGCCAGCTGATTTAGCGCTGCTGCGTTTCTTCAGTGGCAGCTCACGGGCCGCGTCAGTCACGGCTCCAATCTTGGCAGCATAGCTGGTGCGATTCGCAATATCTTCGTCACTCACGAAGTGCACATCGAGGAGCTCGCCGCAGCGATAACCGGTGTGCAGGTAGTTCATCTCATCCAGGCACCGACTCCACCCTTCCAGCCACTGCTCCAGATCTATCCTCTGTTTCTCCGATCCCCGAAAGTGAACCAGAAGATCGATATCGCTTCCCGGGCCGGCGGTCGCGTTTTTGACACTGCCAAAGACATAGAGCGCATGAACACCGAACCGATCCGGATCGAGCTGCTCGGCAATGCGCTCGGCAATCTGCAGGCGCCAACGCCAGTGCTCTTCTGCAGGGTGATCTTCTGCGAACGGCTTCCACTTGCCCTTCGCCTCCGCGACAGCAGTCGGCTGAGCAAGGATTCCCACCGCTTCGTCCAGGTCAGCGTTCATCAGGACGCGCAGTACACGGCTTTTTGCTGATTTGGGCACATCAATTACGCGCACATAATCAGCCAAGTGAGCACTCTCTGGGGCAACATCCGTGAGGATATTGTGAGCGGTTGTCAAGAAGTGTTCATTGAAAATCACATCTTTGTCATCTGGATAAAGCGGTAGATATCGAATGGAGGCTTCCACCAAATCCTGGAAAAAGTGTGTTCCAAAGGAAAGATCTGGAAGATAGTTGCCCGTTTTTCGGGCAATTTCGATCAGGACTGCCGTATTGTTAATATCGGAGTAGGTTACATTGACACCCAATTTGATGTCACCGCGGCTGCCCCAGCGGCCCGGTCCCATCAAAATGAACTGCCGTTTCGGCAGCGTCTTGTTCAGTTTGCTTACAACACGCCCAATGCTCTTCAAAACGGACAAGTCTCCTATCTCACTGTACCGCTTTGGATCCACATAGACAATATGGGTAATGTCGGGAACCTTGCCGTTCGATACATAGCGATTGGCCGAGAAGATGATGTCCCGTGTCGGGATGTTTTTCGGGATCGGTGCTGGTGCGCAATCTTCAGCGTAACTCTGAGGGCGGCACTGGAGAAGGTAGAAGTCTCGACCGTCGGAAGCGAACTCGATGTCTACAGGCGTGCCCAGCTTCTCTTGAAGCACATTCAGAAGCGTCTGCATCTTCTTGACGAAGGGTGTTCGTGATATGAGTCCCTCGAAAGTGACGACGAAATCACCCCCGGTGAGATCAAGAAGCAGTCCGGTGGGAATTTGAATATGGTGATCGCGGCATACGGAAACAATCTGATTCAGCCACGGCAACTCAGGGGCAAACTCGCGCAAGAACTTGATGACATCGATCGTCTCAAAGCAGTTCGTCTCGAGATTGATGACATCGATCTTATTCGGCGAATAGCGCATCACCTCATCGGTCGTGGCATTGACGCGAAGACCGGGTTGACCAGGAGCTATGAGAATGGGATAGTCATCGCTCAGGCGATCCACGGCTCGTGTGCCGAGACCTGGAACCATGCGGATCAGCCCGTCATCCCGGCTGATGCGCGGCGACCACCGAAATTCATTGTTACTGAAGGCGACTCCGGCGAAGGCGGGTAAAAAGTACTTTCCTACTCGATGGCCGACAACTTCCTGAATCATGACACCCATTTCTTCACGGAAGTCCAAGAAGCCTCTCTCCGCACGATACTCGATGGGATCCGGGCTGAAAATCGACGCATAGACCTCGGCCACGGCGTCCATAAGAGCATCGAGGCGTTCTTGCTTCGTACCCTGATTGGCCAGAAACAGGCTCTTGTATTTCCCGGAAAAGGCGGCTCCGAATCGATCCTCAAGCAGGCTGGAACTTCGCACGATCAGCGGCACATCCCCGAAATCGTCCAAGGCCATCGAGAGTCCCTGGATAATCTCCGGCGGGAAGCTGGAGTGTTTGAAGACCTGCACGATTTGATCGTATTCCCGGCGAATCTCATCAATCTCTTTGTACTTCTGCTCAACCAGTTCCTCCAAGTCGTTGTAAGTCACAAAACTGAGTACGGCGTCTGAGGTGATGTACCAGGTTTTCGGTGTCTTAAGGTCACGCAAAATTTCGAACTCGCTGCTCAGTTTCTTGGCAACGCGGGCAGCCAGAAACAGGCCAGCGCTCTTTCCGCCCACTTTCCCGTGGCTCCCAACACAGAAGATGATGCGATGAAGGAGCTTATGGAAGTCGTCGATATTCAGGTATTCTTTTGCGACGTTGATGTATTCCAACTGGTCACTGAGAAACCGCCTGATAAGAGAGACGCGGACTTCCTTTTCGGATGTTAGTGATAGTGTGATTCCCTCCGTGGACAGATGATGAAAACGGCGAATCGCATCAATGATTTCATTGATTGGTGTATCGAATTTCTCCAATGCTGTAACCAAGAAACTGCACCGATCTTCCTGAATCCATTTCTGGATCCACGATAGAATCTCTTCGTCGCTGAAGTAGATGGCAGCGATGTCGAATACTTCCTCCGTGAGTTGAGAGGAAATATCAACACCCTTCTTGCGAATGGGACGGTTCGCATCCTGTGCGGTGTCTGACTCAAAGCGCTCTCGGAGCATTTCCGCTTCACGGATGCCTTGGGATCGAAGGCGGACGAACATCTTCCGCAAGATCCGACGATAGAGGTCGTGATCGGTTCGGCGCAAGAGATTAAGGGCGGCACGCCAATCCCCCTTTTGACCATCGGGCAAAGCCTGCTTGGCCAACTGCCATTCCTGATGCATTTTTCTTAGCCGTTGGTACTGCAGATAGTGACCCAAGCGATCGGCGATTGTGTTGAGTAGTCGTGTTTCTTCCTTCAAAAAGGGGCCGGAGTCTGCTTGGGGCATTTCTCTCTTGTAGTAGACCCCAATGGTTCCCACGACCTTATCTTGAACAACAATATCCGCGAACTGTGCCCAGGGTGTTTCCACGAAATCTGAAGGACAATAGGTTGATTCTTCGTACCGGATCTTGGCTTGGCAGAGTTCGGGATACTGCCAGGCGGGTGGAATCGCCTGAATCACCCCGTTCATCACTGACTCAAGCGGAGCATCCGGGTCCGTGAGGAGTTCCTCGATCTGGTACAGACAGTCGAGCTCCTTGACTCTCTCCTTGAGTCTCCAGAGTGCTTTGTCAGTCAAATCTTTCTTTTCAGTCATAAAGAATCACCCCTTTTCCGCCTCGACCGTCCACGATGATTTGCAGCGGCGATGACAGTCGCACATGTCGGACAAAACGGGATTCGGAAACTCGTTGTTGTTGATCCAGCCATGCCCAGTTGATTTTGAACCTGCTATCGTGGTGTACGGAGAAATAGCTTACCTGAAAACTTGAGAGATTGTGAAAGAAATGCGATCCTTGACTCAGATCGACATTCATGTCCGGTAAGGTCGCTTCGACGATGGCCTTTGCCGCGGAGATTTGAGCCCAGTTCACAGGGACACCAAGCCACGGGTCGGAACTGCCCCAACGCCCAAATCCCACTAAGAGGTAGGGTCGCTTTTCATCGACAAGTCGCCGGTTCATTTGCTCAACTTCATCGGCTATCTCACGCGTATGTTTCGCTTGGAAGCAATCCGGCCTTACATAGACAATGTCCCGGATGGAATTCACGCAGCCGTTTCCCAGGACAGATTCCGACGCAGCCAAGACCTTGTCACTCACCATGAGATTCGGATCAATGTTCACCTGTTCGTCAGAGACCAGCATAGGCCTAACTTGGAGAAAGCCGAATCGGGCCGGAAGGCCGTGTTCGGGATCAAGCATCATGGCGAATTCAATTTCGACCGGGTCTCCGACCGCTTCCTCACACAGCTTCAGAAGTGACATGAGTAGCTTGTTGAGTGGTATATCGCCCAACTGAAGTATCGGCGCAAAGGTGATCGCACGAGGCCCTGTGATGCCGATTCCGGGTGAAAGGCGGTCAGATTGAGCATTGTAAGTTGAGGCGATGAAGCGTAAGGTTTTGTCTTTCTCGGCTTCAACCAAGCCGGATTTGACCATATATTCCGTCTCTTTAATGGGATCGTAGGCAGGTGGCTTCCCCATATTGACAGCCCAGAACTCGACCTGCGTCTGCTTGAGCAGGTCTTGTACGGACGCAAACGGCGCGCTGGTCTTGGGATAGGCGGGAGTGTATGTCCAGCAGACGCCGCCGTCCACAATGGTTTTCCCAAGACCCAGGGCGAGATCCACCACTCCCTGCTCAGGTTTTGCTTTGCCCGTCGGATAGAAATTGTATGACCGCGCAACTCCTGACAGGGAAGGATAGAACCGGTCACCATGACGATCGCCCACCACCTCCTGAATGACGACGCCCATCTTTTCGTTTCGGATATCCTGGTCAATGCGTTTGATATATGCTTTCGCCTCTTGGAAGAAAGTGGAGGCATAAACGAATTTGATCGCTTCAATCAGCTTGTGAAATCGGGTTTCAACATCAAACTGATTATTGGGGATCATCTTTGTTCCATAGACTCCGGCAAATGGGTGCTGCATGGCATCTTCAAGCAGACTCGACGACCGGACTGCCAGTGGCTGATGCACTTTCGAGATAAGCCCCATCAGATCCCCGATGTGCGCTGCGGGGAATTCGGCGTTCTGAAAGGCATGAGCGATACGATCATCAGACAGATCAGAGAACGCGATATCGCCAAGATTGTTTATCCGCAGAAACGCATCGAAGACATCCGTGGCCAGTACGCAGAACCGAGGGATGTCAACCGTCATTCTCGGAAAATCCTCGGAACGGATTCCCTCGGTGATGGTATCATGGATGAAGATGAGGCCGTTGGCTTTGCCCCCGAATTCGCCGGAACCGATACAGGTCAGCTTTTCTCGCGAGACAAAGAACTCACGGTCGAAGCGGGCGACGCGATGTTTCGGTGCAGACTTACAGGCATTCATGATTCTTCGTGCTCTCGGGGACCTCTTTCAAGGAGGCTGCGGCCTCTGAAAATTCGTGGCGAGTATACGAAAGCCAAAGATCTCTGCACACTCGCCACATGAGTTACATCGTTCTGAACAAGGGTCTCCGGACGGGTCGGGAACCGGCCTCCGAAAACCGGATTAAGCCCATCCGCGATCCCTGCAGGCTTGAGCCACGCGGCTGACAGAGATCACATACGCGGCATCGCGCATATAGAGCTTTCTCTGGCGGGCCAGTTCACTGACGGCGAGATAGGCAGCGGTCATCTTCACATCGAGCTTGCCGAGGACTTCATCCTTTTCCCAGAAGTAGTTCATATTGCTCTGCACCTGTTCAAAGTAGCTGCAAGTGACGCCACCGGCATTCGCCAGAAAATCAGGAAGCATGAAGATTCCGCGCTCTCCAATCACCTTGTCGGCTTCCGGTGTCGTCGGACCATTGGCACCCTCGGCGATCAATTTCACGCGTTTGCTGATCTTGCCGACCGTGTCGGCGCTGATTTGATTTTCCAATGCGCAAGGGGCAAGGATATCTACATCTTGTTCAATCCATGCATCGCCGGGCAACACTTCATATCCCAAATCGCGGGCTTTGTCTTTGCTAATGCCGCCGAACCGATCGGTGATCCCGAGTAGCTCCTCAAGTTTGATTCCGTCTTTTTTGCGGTAGCTATACGAAGTCTGATCCTGCTGGTCCCAGCAGGACACGCAGATCGTCTTACCGCCAATCTGATCATAAAGGCGGATGGCATATTGGGCGACATTCCCAAAACCCTGGAAACTTGCCGTGGTGTCTTCCGGCTTCACATCCATTTCCTTCAGAGCTTCGCGGATGGTGAACACGGTGCCGTAGCCGGTCGCTTCCGTCCTGCCCAGGGAACCACCCATGCCGACGGGCTTCCCCGTAATCAGACCGGGGTAGTGTCCACCGTGAATCCATTCAAACTCGTCGAGCATCCATAGCATGTGTTGCGCGCTGGTCATCACATCGGGCGCAGGAACATCGACCAACGGCCCAATGACTTTTGAAAGCTGGCGTATCCATCCCCGGCAAATCTGTTCCTGCTCTCTTGCGCTTAGGTTGTGGGGGTCGCAGATCACTCCTCCTTTACCACCCCCAAGGGGAATATCTACGACGGCACACTTCCATGTCATCCACATGGCAAGAGCGCGCACAGTATCAATCGTCTCTTGCGGGTGAAAGCGAATACCGCCTTTACTGGGACCTCGAGCATCGTTATGCTGTACGCGGAATCCACGGAAGACCTTGATGGTTCCGTCATCCATATGAACCGGTATGCTGAAGTGATATTCGCGCAGAGGATTGCGCAGCAATTCCCGGGTCGCTGAATCCAAATCCAGGATGTCGGCGACTTTGTCAAATTGGGCTTGTGCCATTTCGAATGCGTTAAAGGATTTGCCGACCATAGACAGCCTTTCCCTATTTTTCTCGGATAAGCGAGCCTGTATTTCCTTAGAACTCGGGGCCTGGTTCCATCACCTTCCGGCCCCCTCTTGGTGGGGTTTAGTACAAATAAGATACTATGTTAGACAGAAATAATCAACTCCACCCTCGCCGCCTGATGTTTTGGATGTGTTCCGCAGGAGTCCCGGATGGCCTTCAAAGTGGACGGGCTTCCAACCGGGTCCTCCCGTGATGCCACTGTGCTGCTCCGGCAGGTATGGCAAAAAGAACGGGCTCTCTTCCCCCAAGAGCCCGTTTCCCTTGTCCGATGTCAGTCATTGCTGTCAGACGGAATGTCGAAGTTGAGCGAACTGACGTGTCCTGCACAACATCAGGAATTCACGTCAGACGGTGCCTCTCCAGAAGTCAAACCAACCCCAGAAGATGTGGAACCGGTGCTCTCGCCATCGGTCTCTGCAGCGGTGGCCTCATCGAGTTTCTTCTCAGGCAGGCTTGCTACTTCACCGTTCTCTTCGGATGGTGTAATAAGGATCTCCTGACCTGCACGAACAAACAGGATGTCATGAATCCCTTTGAAGCCCGTCAGAAACTTGCCTTTGTCCCGCACCATCTTTTTGAGGGACAGACCTGTAATCACCAGATCAGCCATCTCGGAATGCGCCGATACAAGATCATCGAATTCGACATCCGGATTATGCGGAACCCGCTGCACATTTTTCAGGGAAATCGGTATCCGACCTTCTGCAATGAGTTGATTCAGTCGCCGAACTTCGCGAGCCACTTCGGTGGGATGAAATGCCGCAAAAAGTTTGACATTGCACCCCTTCCACTCTCGATGACCGGCGATGATATAGGCGAGGATAATCATCAGATTCGCGTTTCGCAAATCTCCCGCCGTGAGCCAGATATGAATGTTGCGCTTGTAGCCGAAATGCCGATCTGACAAACGCAGGATGCAGACATTAAATCCGACGAAGGCGGCAGAGCGACAGCTTTCGATAATCCCTTCGAGATCCTCGGGATGATCCCGGTTAAACTCAAAAAGGATGCTGTTATTCTCCATGCCAGCGATTCCAGGAATCTGCACGATCTGTGATACGGCGGTTTTGAAGTCCGGCGAAATAATCGTATCCACATAAATTCCTGCGCGACTGGCTTGAGTCTGCGCGATGAGACGGTTCAAGATGTCTTGAGCATTGCGCTTGCTCTCGACGGTTAAGTGACCTTCGATGAAATGGATATATGTGCCAAAACCGTAGTGATGTGAAATCCAGCGCAACAAATCGAAAATAGCGAGGCGTGAGATGGAATGGCAAGAAATGGCGACGAACGACGGCCTCCAGTTCGTCATATCCAGGGTTGCTCTGCGTTTTTGAATATGCACCTGCAACTGCCGCGTCATTTGAAACAGGACTCCCTTGATGACGGCGGATAGGTCGCGCTCTCCTCGGTGTGTTCGCTTCAAACCCACATAAATGAACGCCATCGCCACCACAGCAAGGGTGGCATATAGAGGCTGCATTTGAAACATCATGACAAGCGCCGCGACAGCACCAATCAAAGACAAATACCAGCGGGTGTGAAATGTGGGTCGATAGGACGGGTTGCCCGCAAAATGTTCCAGGAAACTGATGGCACAGAGAGCGCCGTAGGTAATCATGAAAAACATACTGATAATCTGCGCGACGAAGTTCACCGATCCCACGGCAACAAATACAAGCACGATTATCGCGGTGACCATCGTAGCGTTAACAGGTTCGTTGGTGTCTCCTACGCCATGGCCGAGGTGACGGTTCCACGTGCGCAGGAAAAGAATCCTGTCAATAGCAAGAGCCTGCAGTGTCCGAGGAGCGACAAGGATTGAGCCGATGGCCGAAGAAAGTGTCGCGGCGGCAAGACCGATAGGAATAATCGGCCCCCACACGGCGATGTGGCTCATTATGAACTGATCTGAAGCCAGCTCTTTCGGAGCAGCACTGTAAGCCAGCTTCAGTACTACAAGCACATAGACAATCATCCCCGCGAAAATCGCTGTCAGCGTACCCAAAGGAATAGAGCGCCGGGGATTTTTTAGATCACCTGACAATCCAATACCGGCTATCATTCCTGTGAAAGCCGGAAAAATAATGGCAAACACATAGAAGAACCCGTCAGCGTTCCGTACACGGCCGAATAAAGAAACATCTGCCGGTGCGTTCGGCGTAGGATTTCCCGTGAAGAACATCCCAAGCGAAACAGCCAGAATCCCCACGACAACCCACAAAGCAAACACTCCGAGATTGGCTCCTCTGCGAATGATTGCAAAGGACAGGATGGCCGCCGCCGGTATGGAAATAAGCCGCACGTCAGGCACAAATCCCGCATGAGCCAGTATCCAAGGGAAGAGTGGGCGAAAGGCCTCCGCGAATGCGATGAGATAGAACGCCACAGAAATTGCCTGTGAGAAATAGAGAGATATCCCGATCGCACCTCCAACCGTCGCTCCGAATGAACGGCTGATAATAAAATACGCTCCTCCGCCTTCAACCTTTCGGTTTGTCGCGATTTCCGCCACAGCCAGGCCCGTGGGAATGGTAATCGCGTGCCCAATGAGAATCAGAAGTAGCGCACCAACCAGACCCGTATGACCGACCGCATATCCAAAACGCAGAAAGAGGATAGCGCCGAGGATCGTACTGATCGTCGCAAGAAACACTGGGGCGGTGCCGAACGCATGGCCGGGAGTGGCACGCTGTGACGACATGTTCATAGTCCTAATCCAGCAATATTCTTGAACTTGGATCCAGGTGGGCGGGGGATGGTCCAACCCGCGAAGTCCTGGCGGAAGAAGTTCCCCACTGTCCCATCAGATTGCTTTTGAATTGCCAATAAAATAAATTAAATTTACGCAAGCAAGCCCCGCTTGAAGGCAGCAAATGTGCCTGAGGACGAATCCTTTCCACGATTGACTGCCGAGCCCCATAACCTTTGGGAGATGCAACATGAGTTTTCCAGAAAGTATTGCAGATATTTCAGATGTTGTCATCCGGGTTTTTCGTTACAAGCTGTTTGAAATCAACCAGACACCGATCACCCTCTCGTCCCTGTTTCTCTTTTTTCTGATCATTCTGGTGTTCTTTGTCCTATCCTCGTTTCTGAACAAGAGACTGCTCCACAGGATCTTATCCCGGCTCCAGATAAATGAAAGTATCCAATATGCCCTGGTTCGGATCGGTCATTATTTGGTCATGTTTGTCGGGGTTATTGTTGCTTTTCAGTCAGCCGGGATTGATCTGGGCGGTTTAGTGGTCGTTCTTGGGTTTCTTTCTGTAGGAATCGGCTTCGGACTCCAGAACATCACCTCGAATTTCGTATCGGGTCTAATATTACTATTCGAACGGCCGATAAAAATCGGTGATCGTGTCACGGTTGGTGATACCGAAGGTGATGTGGTCGCCATTAATATGAGATCGACCACAATTCGCACATTAAACAACATTGCAATCATTGTTCCGAATTCAGAATTCATTTCCTCCAATGTAATCAATTGGTCTCACGGAGATCCAAAAATTCGTTTGATGATTGAAGTTGGAGTTTCCTATGGTTCCGATCCGGATTTGGTTCGAAAGGCCCTGCAGGAGGTTGCTGACGAACACCCCGCGGTGCTAAAAAAGCCGGAATCGGATGTATTATTTGTGGATTTTGGCGACTCTTCCTGGAATATCGTATTGAGAGTATGGATTGATCACCCCAAAAGGCATCACATAATCCGCTCGGAAATCAACTTCGCAGTCGTGCGGAAGTTCCGAGAGTACGGCGTAGAGATTCCGTTCCCTCAGCGAGATGTTCACATGCGAACGCCGATTCCTGAGCCGTCTTGACAGTGACCGTGAATCGCCGAGGGGGCTGGCCAGGGTCGATGAATTCACGCAGATAACACGAATTGAAGTCCAACAGACGGTACCAAAATGAAGCCCTTAGGAAATTCCTAAGGGCTTTTGTTGTCGTCTGAATGTCTCTTTCTTGACCGATATCACCACAGGAAAACGGGCACACAGGCTGCTTCACGCATCATTTCAGCAGGACCATCTTCTTGGAAACCTGATAGCCGCTGACCTCCAGAGTGTATAGATAGGTTCCAGCGGGCAAATTGGCTCCGTCAAAATTTACGGTGTGATGACCGGCATCGGTGAAGCCATCCAGCAGTGTTGCCACTTTTTGCCCCGTCAGGTTATACACGGTCAGATTGGCCAGGCCGCTTTGCTTGATCTCAAAAGAGATTTGCGTCGTCGGATTGAAGGGGTTCGGGTAGTTCTGATGAAGTTCGAAATTGCCCGCCATTTCCGGCTCTACATCAAGAGTCATCGCCACATTCTCCGGTTCGACCGTATCTCCATTAACGATCCAGATTTTGTCGCCGTCGGATGTGGTGATTGTGATGGTGCCTCCTTCTCGCTGAATGTAATCACCATCTTCCATTCCTGCTTCAAGAATCACCATCTGGTTCGTTGTATCGCCGGATTGAAGATTTGCCTCAGATTCATACTTGTTGATTGTTATACTGTGGCCCTCTTGCGTGCGAATCCTGATTCTCTGCACGAGAACAACTCGCCACATATCCTTCGCCCATCCCGGATACACGACAGTCAATCCACTGAGCACAAGAAGCAATGCCAAACCCAAGGCAGCGATCGAGCGAATTGCACGGTGACCTGTATGAACCGATGTGGATTGAAGTTTCTTTCGCAGTCCATCCCGATGAGACGGCACAATTGAATCCGGGGGCTGCACCTGATTGAGTCGTTTCTCCCAGTCTTCCATAACTAACTCTCCACGGTTACCTGTGAAACCTCGTTGATGGATTCGCCATATGCTTCACGAAGGCCCTGATCTTCCTGAAGCTTTGCGATACCACGATGAATCAGGGATTTCACCGTGCCGACCGGCCGCCCGAGGATGGCAGCGACCTCACTTATCGTCATATGTTCAAAATATCGCAGTAGAATCGGTGCATTATATTTCTTTGGAAGCTTCATCAGCGCTCGATGCAGCATAAGGTAGCTCTCGTTCCGTTCAATCTCCACACTTACTTCCTGAGCTTCTGCTTCATCGACGACCAGAGATTGATGATCGGAATACAGTTTATCGGACATCGGAATCACACGCAACAGCTTCCGTCGCCTCAGTTCACGGCGCCACTCGTTCACCGCGATTCGAAGCAGCCAAGCCTTGACCGGCGCCTTCGGCTTGAATCGCGGCCATGCTCGGCAGGCTCGATAGAAAGTCTGTGATGTAAGCTCAAGAGCAACAGCCACATCGGCAGCGGCGTGGATTTGAAACCGCCACACATCGTCGTAGTATTGATTGTATATCTCTTCGAAAGAAGGTTTCATCGTCCGTCGGCCGGTAGTTGCGTCTCGTATATTAAAACCCTGTGGATGTCTGAAGGTTGCAGACCGGCTATTTCAAGTGGCTCAAATGCCGATTTCCTCCGGAAACAGAGGTCGAAAGCCCGCATTCCATGCTGACTTCATTATACTTACAGACTATCATTGCAGCCCGGGTGCCTTGGGGACTGCGAGCGGCGAATCGCAGGTTTGAAGCGAAAAGCAACGGTCCCTTCGATGGAAGAGCCCGCATTTTGAAAAAGCCTGCTCAGCGCCTTCTGAATCCAGACTTCTGACTATTTCAGATCGAATCCAATTCCCGGCGACTGGGTGGGATAGAGATACCCATCTTTGAGAATCACGGCGCCATCGGTAGGGTCATCAATCAGATCAAGGTGTCCGTCGAGGTCCGCGTACATGACATTGGCGCGAGCAAGGGCGTAGTGCAGGCCGGCGGCGATAGACAAGGCTACTTCATCCATACAGCCAATCATGACCTCAAGTCCTGCAGCCCGTGCAACCGCATTGATCTGGAGCGCTTCATCAATGCCGCCAACCTTCATAAGCTTCACATTCACCATATCCGCCATGCCACGACGGGCAATGCGAAAGGCGTCCCGGAGACTCATCAGACTTTCGTCTGCCATGACCGGTATCGGAACTTCCGTTACGACGCGCCCCATCAAATCGGGTTCATTCTTTGGCGTCGGTTGTTCAAAGATTTCCAGTTTGGCTGAGCGCGTCTTCGCGACAAACTCGGTCGCGTTTGCCACCGTATAACCCTGGTTTGCATCGAACCTCAGTTCGACATGGGGTCCGACAACCTCACGAACCTTCAAGACGCGGTCAATGTCTTCGCTGACATTACGACCACCTTTTACTTTAATGGCGTGAAATCCCTGCTGAACAAAATCCCTGGCGCGCTCGATGGTTTCGTCCAGACTCATGATGCCAATGGTGACGCTCGTCTTGATGCGCACGCGACAACCGCCAAGGAGCTGCCACAGAGACAGGTTTGCCAATTTACCGAGAATGTCATGCAGAGCGATATCTGCCGCAGCACGTGCGGAAGGCTGATTGGGAAGCGCTTGTTTGATCCTGTCGAGCAACCGGGTTCTCCGAAGGGGATCCGAATTAAGAAGGATTGGAGTGATGACTTGTTCCAAGGCGGCTATGACGGTTTCGGGAGTTTCTCCAGTGACAGGAAGGTCGGGAGCCGCGCAACCGAAACCTACGAGACCGGTGTTGGTTTCAACGCGAAGGAAGACATTGGTGACCTGCTCGACCGTGTCGTACGCGATTGTATACGGCACGGCCAGTTTCATGTCCACCGGCCAGACTTCAATCTTGGAGATTTTCATGGTCTACAGGTGTTTCTGATAGATTTCGTCAAGAGTCATTCCTTTCAGGGATTCTACCAGTTCAACCAGGCGTCGAACCATCACCTCCCACATCTTCTCGCCCTTTTGTCTCGATGCCTTTGTCGGGTCGCCAAATACTCCACTTGTGGAGATCTTGGCTGTTCGTGCGTACCAACCGACACTACGACGGGATGTAAAGTCCAGGTACTTGCTGGAAAACCGCGGTACGAATTTCTCGGCACGATCCATTCTGACTAATTCCGGACGAACAGCCAATGAGGTTGATGTCTCAATATCCCCCGCGTGTACATCATTTGGCACTTGTGACATCGCCTCGACATCCGCGTCGCTTGTCTCTCCCGTATCGACACAAGTGAAGATATGCGCATCCCGATTGATCATCTGGGCGGCAAAATGGAGCGCCGGACTGTTCCCTCCATGCCCATTGATAATGACAAGTTTTGTGATGCCTTGTTTGGCGGCACTCATGCCAATTTCGTACATGAATTGCGCCAGGGTGTCCGGACTGATGCTGATGGTGCCACTGAAGTCCTCATGAGCGTAGGAGACGCCATAGGGTACGCAAGGGAGCACAATGGGTTTCGGTTCAGAACACGCGGTGGCGACCTGCTTGGCTAAGTAGTCTGCGTCGAATGCATCCGTATCCAGTGGAAGATGAGGCCCGTGCTGTTCAATGGAGCCTACGGGTATCAGGGCGATATCTACCTGGCCGAATTTCTCTTGCGCTTCGGGCCAGGTCAGTTCCCGGAGCAAGAATTTCCCTGCCAGCCGCGATTCACCCTTAGCCACTTTTGGAGGTATCGTCGATTCAAAACGATAGGGCATCTGAATCTCGGGATCATGGCGGGGATCCGTATCAATCCAGACTCGACCTGTTCGCTTGGCGGCGCCAGCCGTATGCTCGAATAACAAATCATACAGGGGAAGGCGCAAGTCGATTGGAATGCCGTTCATGGGCGAGCGTTCCCGGTCAAACCGCAACTTCGTGAGTTCCGGATGAGCTCTCGCGCGTTTCTTTCTGGATTCCGGCAGCGTTATCTTTCGCATTGAGCTCAGGACATAGTCCAAATGTTCCGTTGCCGCGGTTTCCTGATGCACGCCCTTCTGAGCGATGGCTCGAAGGCAATTCTCGATCTGAGCCCGCGAATAGCCACACGCCTTAGGGTCTTCCTCCGTTGCGACCAGCATTCCTACGATTCTCCGACATTTCTCGCAACTGCCGCAAGGGTGTATTGTATCTCCTTCTTTGTGGGCCGCGTGGCAAGACACTTGAAGCCGCAGCAGAGCAGGATAGCGGCGGGCCAGGGTCTTCTGAATGAGAATCTCTGAGAGTGGTCGCAGAATCGAGAACAGGCTCATCATCCAGCCCTTTTTCTGGAAATAGCGGGTCATCGTGTCGTCAAAGTAGCGACTCTGATCGAACAAACCATTGTAGTGGGTGATACCTTTGAAGGACGTCTTATCCGTTGTGTCAAATTCGTCTCCAATCAGGACCCGACCAATTCCGCGTTTCTGAAGTATCGGCATTGCTGCAAACAGAAAGACGGCGATAGTCCATAACCGAATCGGATATTCATCGGATCGCATATCCGAGAATCCCGGTCGCACAAAGGGCAGGTGTCGCAGCATCCAGGCAAATAGACGATCAGAATTTGTCCAAACGCGTGTGGTCTTTGGCACATTCCGGGAGAAATGGCGGTAAGCATTAAGGGCAGTGAACCAATGGCGACCGGACTCATTGACAAAAATGGGATGAATGTTGCGGTTCATTTCCTCGAGCAGCCCGTAAGTCAGGAGACTGTCTTTGCCTCCGCTCGAAAGAATCGCGTGTTGCTCGCGATCGTAGGTTTTGGCTTGTTTGGGTTTTGCCCGTGACGACTGACCAGATGTCTGTCGATTCTGAAAAATGAGTTCGGCTCGCAGGTAACTCTTCTCAACTATTGTCGGGAGACTTGCGGCTTTGCCCACAAGGAAGGGATTCGGCTCGAGGAATTTCTTCACATAGATCTCTCGCGCTGTATTCTCCGCCATTTCCGTTAGCAAGGCTTGGTCGGTTTTGTCGAGGAAATCGTGAAAGATGATCTGTTTGCAGAACAAGCCATAATTCAGTGCGATTTGCGCAGCCATAACGGCGGCCAGATTTGCCGTTTTGGGATTGGACAGATCGAAAACGGGCTCTTCGTATTTGTAGGAAAAATCGAAGGACGAGGTGCCTTCGCGTGTTGTGACCGTGTAAGGGGAAATGAGACGATTTGGAGTCAATTGCACAGGGCCAACTTCAAGGCGCTCGATGACAACCAGTTGATCGAGCGGATTGGATTTGGTCGGAGATTTGATTGGCACTCTGTTTTTTGGCTGCGTTGAGTCGCGATGCTTCGAAGTCATTCCGCTATCCCCTTGATTTGTTTCTCGGCCTCGATAAGAGCGTGGACAATTTTGTTGGGTCCGTCGATCAAAACATCACTGGTTGGCAATCCGGTTTCGGATTCGATTCTCCGGCATGTTCTCTGGATTTGGTCGGCTGGAATGTTTTCATGATTGATGGTAATCGCGGCGACCCGCTTGTCCGAAATCATTTCAAGCGCTTGAATTTGCTTTGACAAATCGTGGAGCTTGTACCCGGGGAATCCATCATATTCGATTCTTGCGGGCGCATGCTGGAGGACAATGATATCCGGGCGTGCGGCAGCCAGGATCTCAAATCCTCCCGGATAAGCCGGATTCAACAAGCTGCCCTGTCCCTCAATGATGATGACATTGGGGTGGGTTTCTTTCCAGGCACTCCAGACGGCGTGTTCAATCTCACCGGCCACGAAATCGTTGATTAAGGAATCAAGTATGATTCCATAGCGGGCTCCCTGCAGCCAAGAGGTTTGGCCTGTACCAACCATTTCCGCGCTGCGTCCCATCTCTTGATAGCCTTGAACCAGCCGCCAGGCCGTTGTGCGTTTGCCGACAGCCGAGTCCGTTCCCAGCATCGCTACTTTGAACGATGTGACTTGTTCGATCTTTCCGGTGAAAAAATGCAGATGTTCGATCGACGGAGGCTTGCGAATGTCCCGCAGAGTGACGCTGTGGGTGCGAGCCAGATCACTCATTACCGAGTCATCCGTCAGATAATCATGAAGCCCGCAGTCGATATTGAGCCCCATCCGAATCGCCGCTTGAATATCCATGCGAGCCTTCGCCGAGAGTCGACCTCCATCCGGGGCTAACCCAACCACCAGATGTGTCGCCTGCACCCTTCCTTTTTTCGCGTCTGCAACGGCGGCGTCAATCGTCGAATGGATCGGGATGTCGTTTCTCCGACCGTCCAGAATATCCCCGGCATCTCTTCCGGCGTAGCGGGAGTCAACAACCGAGACAACTTTGTAGCGATGCGTAAACCTGACCAAACCGTGAGCCGTTTTGCCGTTCGTTGCGTTGAAAGCCCCTTCACAATAGACAATCGCATTGCCATCGAATCCACACACGATCAACGTCTCCCTGTGAGGATGATGACATATCTGTCAGCCGACATTGGCTCCCGCTGATGCTTGTCCAGAAGGGCAATCAAACCGGCCGTCGAAGCCGGGAGCACACTGAGACCTTCGGCGTCGCGAATTTTTCGTGAGATCGACAACATGTTTCTGTCACTGGCATAAGTGGCCCAGCCCCCGGTCGCGTAGATGGCGTCCAGAGCGACATCGCCGTCAATCGAGTGCCAGTTCACGAGTGGTTCGTTGATGGAGGTCTCTTTTATTTTTTCCGGCACCAGATCCTCGCAACGGTCGGCCTTTTTCAGAAATGCTTGAACGACCGGGTTCTTTCCATAGGACGATCCGGCCACCATTTTGGGCATTCTGGATGTTTTTCCCCGTCGATGCAGGCTGAGGAAACCTCGGTAGATTCCCGCGAGGGTCGTGGCATTGGATACCGGCACAGCGACAATGGCCGGTGCATCCCTAAGCTCGTCGTAGATTTCAAATGCGATGTCGCCATACGCTTTGAGCTGCAGAATCGTATTGGCCCCACCGGGATTCGCATCATACAGTTCATCTTGTTCCGCCCGTTCCCGGCTCTTCATCACCGCAGTCTCATAATCGCCGGGGCTGTGGATGATTTCCGCGCCGTAACCTTGCATCTCTTTGACGCGGTTGGTATGGAAGCTCTCGGGGATATAGATAAGGCACCGAAGCCCTGCTATTGATGATGCAAAAGCGATTGCCGCGCCGTAATTCCCGCAGGTTGCGACGGTGATCGAATCGAATCCACGCCGCAGCGCATCCATGGCCTGCGCAAATGCGATACGGTCTTTCTGCGTTCCCGTTGGGTTGCCGCCCTCGAATTTCAGAAAGATTTGGTGAAGGCCGACTTCTCTCTCGATATTCCGCGCCCGGGTTAGGTTTGTGTCGCCTACCTCCGAATCGAAAATGTCCTCGAACGCCTCCAGCCGATCCTCGATAGCAGCCCGAGAATCTGCGGCCATCTTTCGGATAGCCTCCCGTTCGGGAGAGAGCAACGGAAGATTCGGTGTCGCTCCATCCAGAAGTGGCCGGATTATGTTGGGAGAAACCTCCTCCTTGATCCCGGGAGCATCAGCGAGAATTTCCGAATCGCGCGGAGGTTTCTCTGACAACGAATCT
>Ga0315537_1000685_pt1 | contig 26920 bp, 26 predicted proteins | sample SalMarSW160270MG_FD_203091 | JGI IMG/M metagenome (GOLD analysis project Ga0315537, IMG submission 203091) | Salt marsh sediment microbial communities from the Plum Island Ecosystem LTER, Massachusetts, United States - Salt Marsh Sediment SW1602-70 ...
AGGATACGAGGCAGACGGTCTTCCCCTGTACTATCTGGGTTTTGGGATCGATGCAGGTGCCGGCCCGGTCGCCGAGGCCGTTCCGGACTACCTGGGCCAGGTGGAGCATGAACCTATCGTCATTCTCGAGTCGGTCATGATCGATTCCCAGGACAGTACGGTCGTCGGCCACACCTATCAGGAGGTCGCCTCCCTCGGTGTTCAGGAAGGCCGCGATCGTCTTCAGCACCGAATGCGTGACGACCATGTCGTCCTTGCGGTCCTCCTTGAGGTTCCAGCGCAGGCTCGATTTGAACTCCAGTGTTTTTGATTCCTGAAGCTTGAGAAGCTCCTCCGCCCGCCGGTGGCGTTGAATATAGTCGTCAAAAAGGAAGTTCTTGAGGGCCTGACCGAAAGCCGGGTCGTCCGTAATACGCTTATAGAGCTCGAAGTTGGTCTCGACGATCTCCTGAATCTTGTCCTCGACCTTGGGGTCGAAGGTGAGCCGGACGTTTTCGCGGGTGTTCACACGGGCGCTTGCATCGAGGCCGTCGTCCTGATCCAGCGCATCGCGGAGCTGCTCGAGAGTGACCCGATGCTCATCAGTAAGATTCAAGCCGAAACGCTCATTCAGCTCGGCGATGATCCGGGAGAGGGTCTCGAGCTCTTCTTCCTGGATGCCGTAGTGCGGCTTGGTCCGGATCGGATCGAGCTGTCCGGTCCGTCGTTCGAGTGAAATCTTTCCCCGACTGGTTTCCTGGATCCGGTAGGATTCTATATCGATGTTTTGCTGCACCTATTATAGATAGGAGTTTTTATAATTCGAGATTCACCAATATACAAAAAAAACCGTGAAGAGCCCCCGATTTGCCCGTGAAAGATTTATGATTACTTTTCTAACCGAAAAACGACAGCTTTCTTATAAATATTTTACCTTAATAGAACATTCTGTCAAGAATAAAGAAAAGTTGAAGTTTCCAGGGCATTGCTGAAAATACGAACGGGTATACCTCACCCCCTGGTATTTCTTCTTTCATTGATATTTAAGAGAATGAGGAAACTTTTGTGACCACCTTATCGAAGGGTGGTGCATTGTTTCTTTTAAGGCATTCAAGTATTTTATCCACCTCTTGAAGGTCAGTAATTATCGCAATGACTTTCATTTCGCTCCCACATTTTGGACATACTAGAGGGTCCACCTCATAAACCTTTAAATCAGTAACAATGCCGAATATAATCTTTGAAATTTCTTCGAAGAGGTTTCGATCATTTTTAAAATAGACCCGCAGGAGCTTGGGGATGGTAAAAACGAACTGACGATGAGGAAGCTTTAGAAGCAGGTTTTCTGAGAGGTGTTCCGCGAAGAGCTGAATCCTCTTTTGATTACAGCTTGGACAAAGATAGAATTCCTGCCATAGACTAATAAATCGTGAAAGATCAATTAATTCTAGAGGTTTTGTTTCTTAATATTTTAGAGCGTTTGTTTCGAGTCCGCAAGTTTATTTTCGGTTGGTGTAATTGAAGTTAAAGTACAGGATGCTGGTTGCTCCGCAATGACATAATAAGGTGGAAAAGAGGAAAGTTACAGCTTCTCACTCATTTTCAATAATGAGTTCTTGCCCGCTTAACATAAACGATCTTCTTTTCTTCATCAACACTGTACACGATTCCGTCATGGAAGGTAGGGCTCGTCTTGCAAACATGCGGACTGATGTGAAGTCCCTCTCCTGTTGAAATTTAAAGAGAAGAACCTTGCACGAACAGAAATATAAGAACCATTTACATCCATGTAATACGTTATTGTAACTATATAACTAGCCAAAAAAATCACCCCAATGTATAACTCTCTATATCACTAAAGTTAATTAGACCCATTTGTTTTACTAATCCTCATTTTTACGTGGCATGCAATTTGCAAAATAATAGATGGCTTTAAGCTCTACGAAAAAGTCATACCCATAACGAGGAGTGTTAAACGGACTCAGAAGATAAAAGATTAGAAATTCTTGATAGTATCATAAATATGGATATTACTGTCGGCGACCTCAGAAGTATTCTCATGCTATTGAAATACGTTAATTATCAGAGGGAATCCGAAGACGAGAGTCACTCTGATTTTAATGACGAAGCGCTTAAAAGTTGGCTTGAGTATCTGTATAACGAATCCTTGAAAACTGAAGGGATTAACTGCTTCTGAGCGCTAGTATCCCCGGGGGAAGTCTACAAACCGGTTAAAAAACATCTTGAAAAGTACCTGAATATCGTCAGCATGACACTTCATGCAAAAACCGTTCTGTTTTTTATATTTATAGACTACCTTTTTATTCCCGCTTGTTTTCATCAGCACCTCGAACATCATGTGAGCGGATCGTCGCAATGAATGCAGCACCCAGTATGACAGCTCCGCCTGCAAGAACCCGCACCGTCGGAGTCTCCCTGAGGAAAAAATAGGCGAACAGAATTCCGTACACCGGTTCAAGGCAGGCAATGACACCTGCGCTGTGCGCTCTCACCCCGACAAGCCCCTTTATAAAAAGTGCGTGCGCAACGCCGGTAAAGACAATACCGAGTAGTGCAAGCAGCATAATGTCATACACCTGTATTTGCGGGCCGATCTTGAAGAATACTGGAATGAGGAGCAGCGCTGCTGCAGCGTCCTGATACAATGCCAGCTTCAGGCTCGGGTATCTTTTCACCATTTTTCTGTTGAGAATGGAAAGCAGGGCAAAGCTGGCGCCTGAAACGACCCCCCATAGAGCCCCTCTTGTGATACTGTCACCGAGCTCAAAAGAAGGAAGCACGAGTACAACACCGCCGAAGGTTACAAGGGCGAGGAGAACGTTACTGAAACGCAGCCTGTGGCGGAAAAAGGCCGGCTCTAAAAAAGTTGCGAAAATCGGAAATGTCGAATAGGTGAGAAGGCCGATCGCAACGGTGGATATCTGGATAGACCGAAAAAAGGAAAACCAGTGAAGTGCCAGTATAACTCCCAGGAAACCGGTGTAGAAATAGTCTATTTTCCTTTCGAGCCTTAGAGGCAGGCGCAAGAGCAGAACTGCCGACAACAGATAAATGGAGGCGAAAACAACACGTCCGAAAACGATAATCAAAGCGGGCAGGGCGATCCATTTGCCGAAAAGCCCGGCAAACCCGAAGAGGAACACCGCAGCATGTATCTCTACCAAACCACCAGCATTCTCTCTCACCGTCTACTCACTTACAATCACCTCATAGTCCCTGCGGGCGAAAGCCTGATCGTTACTTCCCTGCCGCCGAATCCATGCACATTGCACTTTGCCCGCACGGTCACCTCTTCAATGCCTTTTGGTATTCTAACACCACCGAGGCTTCTCGTAAACGGCTGTTCTGTTTCATGGGGATGGGCGAGAATCCGCTCGGCCAGTACCTTTCCCGAATCTGGATCAACGATCTGCCAGGCATCCGCATAGTGGTCCCACCCCTCGTCATTATGACGAACGGTAACGTCAAACCGCCAGAGCCCGTTTTTATCCTTTAGCGCTTTTACAAAAACCACCTGCGCATAGTTCAAATCAGTTTTGTACCCAGCTTGATCGGCCCCTTTTAATCCCGACGAAGAGTCACCTGCTGCTTTTGTGCCCGGCACCAGTACCGACAATAAAATCGGGCCGAATACCGCAATCAATAGAGGAATTATTTTTATCACATGCCTCCCTTTCTCCTGTTGCCAAAAAGCTTTGGATCTAAATAATACCGATGTTCAGCGTACGGCATTTCTCAGGGATACAACCCTATATCCTCGCCAGGTTGTGTCAAACCTATCCGTTTTGCTCCTTATTTTTAAAAAAAGCATATCAGGATAGCGTCAAACCGTACAGGTCCATCGCATTCCTGAACATGATATTCTCCGCGATTCTGCGGGCCTCCTCAATATCGAAGTATCCGCTTTCCACCTTTTCTGAAAGTGTTTCTGACAGAACCGACCGAAAGGCGAGGAGTGAACCGTAGCTCTCCTCCGAAGTCCAGGTATCGCAGCCCCATACGATCCTGTCTGCATTCCCAACCTCAAGTATCTCATGAAACAGCCTCTTCGCGGCAGACGGCGATATTATCGGGAGCCAGCACAGGTCTGCATATACATTGCCATAGCGGTGAATGAGCGCACAGAGATCATCGAGCCACGGGTAGCTGCCGTGAAAGAGAATAAACCGTACATCCGGGTTTTTAACGATTGCTTCCCTCATCTGCATGGCGTTGGTTCGGTCGAGCTCTCCCAGCCCTGTGTGGCACTGAAATGGGATTTTCGAATCCCTTGCAATTTTACAGAGCTCAAAGAAGATATAATCCTGGAAATTCTGTATATCCCCATTATTCAGGTCTGAAGCGTCTTTTTCAAACACCTTTTGAGCTTTGAGTTTTTCGACTTCGTGAAAGTCGATGCTCCGGTCATAGGCGAGCGCGGACTTCAATGCCACACACCCTTCATCCCTTTTCTTCACGACCATTTCTCTCATAAAGGCAGTGTAGGAATCGATATCGGAAACACGCCTGCTGTACAGTCTCTGCGGGTTGTTCCCGTTGTGGTCCTCCGACTCCCGGCTGTAGCCGTAGAGGTACATGTTTATCCTGTATGTCGGCACAAATAGATCCGGAAACCCGTTATTACTCCCCGGGTCCCAGTATGCATCAAGAATTATCTTTTTATACCCGCATCGCTTTTTCAAGACCGTTATATGATAATCCGCATCCCTGTGTGCGGTCCGAATTGTCTCTGACCATTCGTCCCAGTTGTCTGCAGTCAGCCGTCCGTCTAAATCGTACAACTCCTTCAGAGAACGCTGAAGCCAGATAAAATATGATCTGTTTCGCACTTTTTCCAGAAAAAGATGGCGCTGCTCACGGGTTTGGCCCGGTTCGGCATTACACCAGCCGGCATAGCTGTTTTCGATAAGCCTGTCGAGACTGAAGTCTTTAAACTCGCTTGACTTTCTGTGGTGGCAGTGGGTATTGATAATATGTTGTTTCTCGATAAATTCCCTAATCTCAGAATAAAACCTGCTCATTATTTTCCCCTGTCGAACAATATTTCAACATACCAGGCCGCAACTCGATTTTATCGAAGCGACAGTTCAATGCAAAGACCCTTCCTTGCTTTTCCATACAGAACGCGCCCTGCACAGCGCAGTGTCTCCGTTATTTTTTGTAATAGTGTGTATGAATACGGGTGAATTGCCTGAGGCGGGCTCATTGTACAGCCACACCTCCTCACCATGCGAAGACTCAGCCAAAAAATTGATTTCAATTTCTGCAAGCTCATGACTCTCTATACGTTCGATGGGTAGGCTGTCGAAAATCCACTCCATGTATTTCACATTATTTACATGATTGTGTATATCGATATCGCTGTATAAAACACTTCGGCGGTAATAAGGCTCGCCGAGTCTGCTTCCGAGTATTTTTTCAGGCTTTCTTCCAAGCGCATGCCTGTCCCGCACCAGAAACCTCTCGTCTATGAGAGATGCTATTCGTCGAGGCCTGTGTGTATCAATATCGAGTACAAGCCATGCACTGGATGCGGAACAAATGCTGTTTCCTTCGGTATCAGATACATGAAAATCCCGCATTGCAAAAAGCCGGTCGACTCCCGTAGGCCAGGTCTCCACCGCAATCTCCCGGTCCCACAGCGGATAGCGGTGCACCCGAATCAGTATTCGGGATAGAACCCAGAATACATCATTCTCCGCAAGGTGTAAAAACCCCAGGTTCATATGCTTTGCATGCCGCCACGCCGACTCCTGCATGAACCTGCATAAAGCAGTCAAGGTTATTCTGCCGTCTGCACCTGCATCGTACCAGTTGATCCTGTACGAGTCACACCAAATCCTGATTATTTCTGTATCACTCATTTGGTTTTCCATCGGCATCGCGCACCGGTCATCATCTGCGAGGCACTGCCAATTCTTTCCTGCCTGGTCGGCAGCATGCACAAAGCACTATTCCAGGTGCTCGTAAAACTCCGTCGGTTGGAGCTCTCTGAACCCTCTCTCGGCGGCAAGGTGCCTTCGTATATCGATACACAGGTGGCATTTTGAGATATACCCTTCGCTGTTCTCTTCGAACCCGAATCTGGAGGCGAATTCAAGAAGTCCCTGCATATCCTCTTCCATCAAATACCCGAGGATTGGATACACGTCAGTATCGATACCCTCCTCCAGAAGTGCATCAAGCCGCCGGCAATCGCCGAGAGAAATACCGCCGCAGTAGCCGGGTATTAAATTCCCGTAATTGTCGAAATGGTTATGCCAGTTTCTTAAAAACTGCGGCCTGCACGGCTGGTCGAAAAAAAAGCGTGCCTTTTTTGTTCCAACTGGGTCACGCATAACATCCCCGACCCTATACACAGCCCTCCCGGTAAAAAAAAACTCCACATTTTGAAGAAACTGAGCTTGCCCCTCACGTTCGAGATACTGCTCAAAGGACATTTTCCCCCTTATTCCCATATTTCTGAAACGCCTGAGATACTCAAGCTGATACACCGCGGTATTGGCCCCAAATATATTATAGGATATTTTTACCGCCCGTTCTGTCCGTTCAAAGGGTACGTACTCAAGGTAGAAGGGGTTTACCGATATAAGTATACCGTGTAGTCCCTTTCCCTTCAGTGTTCGAAGTTTTTGCTCCGTGGTTTCATCGTCTACGCACCAGAAACAGTTCGTTTCGACGAAAAGGGAAGGAATTTTGAGCCTGCTGCTCATCTCAACCGCCTCTGTCAGCAAATCATAGTTCATAAACGGTTCACCACCGGTGATATGAAGCCCGTGATTCAGGCTTATCGCATCCGGTCCATAAGGGCTTGGCTGTATTTTCCCTGAAAGCCCTGTAAGAATCGTTTCAAGATCTTCGGGTGTTATCCAGCCTCCTTTCCAGCGCGGCGTACAGGCATACATGCAGTGTCTGCACTCGGCGGTGCATCTGTACGAGAGTATCAGCCCGCCAGAAATCGGTGGAGATACCGTCTTTTTCATTGTGGCAGTCCTATCTGCGGTCACAGTTTCCAGCCGGTTTTTGTGAACCGGCTGTTATCCGGACGCCTTGTGTTCGGATAGTGCCAGCGGTGAGCGGTGCGCAAACCGACGACATGAAATGTGCTTCTTGAAAAGTATCATGAAATTATGGTTTTATCCATTTAAAAACTGATTCATCCGACCTTCGGTCTACTGAATGAAGCCCATCGTGCTGAAGACCGCCTAACAACGGATACAATCAGGCGGACATCATATTTTGTACCAAGGGCACAGGTACCAGAATTTTTATGCTAAACTATTTATTACGTTGCAATTGCCCACTATTATATGCCGCAGGTATATATGCCGCAGGTATACATTCTGTCGGAAAAAACCATACAGCAAGTTGCTGTTTGTACTTTATTAAGATAGAAAGCTCACTTGCCTATGGTTTTATCCATCAATAAAATTCTCTTCCATTTGATCTGCAGACGGCTGAACGGACTCTCCACACCACTGCAGTAAAACTCTATGCATCAGAATAGCGCCGCTTGCTCAGGCACACGATTTGTTCTGTTCCGCCGAATGCTGACTGCATTATATTACAATTACAAATTATATTAATTTTTATACGGGAAAAATCCATTAGATGGGGCTTTCGTACCTGCAGCGGAGTGGACGAGCAGGCTCGCGTTGACGTATCCCCATACTACTTCCAACCAAATACTTCGTTCGAATTGTGAGGAGGTTTAGAATGACACAAAAAGTAAAATGGGGTTTATTATCAACCGCGAATATCAACGATATGATCATCGACGGTATTAAAAAAGCGAAACGAAGCGAGCTTCGAGCTGTTGCAAGCCGGGATATGCAAAAATCGAGAAAGTACGCGGCCGAAAAGGGCATTCCAAATGCCTATGGAAGCTATGATGAGCTTCTCACAGATCCGGATATCGATGTGGTATATATTTCAGTACCGAATACACTGCACAGCCAGTTGGCGGTCAAAGCGATTGAAGCGGAAAAAAACGTTCTTTGCGAAAAACCGCTCGTTACGACCATGGAAGACTTCAGTTTGATAGAAAACGCACTGCAAAAAAACAGCGTCGTTCTTTTTGAGGCATTTATGTACCTCCATCACCCTCAGACGCGTAAGGTTGTCGAACTCGTACAGGAAAGGGCTCTTGGAGAGCTTCTTTATATTAGCTCCTGGTTCGACTACTACCTTCCCGATGAAGAAAAAGGCAACATACGGGTGAAAAAAGAGCTTGACGGCGGCAGTCTCTGGGATGTGGGTGTGTACCCCAACAGTATGGCCATCACTTTGGCTTCGGCGGGCGCACCGGTCGAGGTACGTGCGGTAACGAGACATAAAGGAACTGAAGTTGACAGTTCTTCCTATGGAACTTTGAGATTTTCAAACAACGTTATCTCCCAGATATGTGCAAGCATAAAATCCCCCTTCAGACAGGGCACCAATATCGTGGGCACTGATGGCTTTATCGCCATTGATTCTCCGTGGAAGCCGGGACTCGACGGCAGAAAGTCCCAGATAGCGATTACGGATAAAAATGATACACGCCGGGTGTTCAGGTTTCCCGGGGTGAGTCCATATCAATCTGAGGTCGAATCGATGGAGGCTTGCCTATTAGACGGTGCGAAACCGGTTGTCTCGTTTGAACAGAGCCGTGATTTTCTCAGGAGCATGCTGGCCCTGCATAGTGCCGCCGCATCGGGAAAAGCGGAAAAACCATAACCCAGGGTAATAGTATTAGAGCCGCAAGTTGCCGGTCTGTACGTGTAATGATGGAGTTACACACAGCGAAGGATAAATATCATCGGTGGTCTGACTTGAGGGATGCAGTGGGGATTTTGCAATTCAGGGATGTGAAGTCATTCGATAAGTGGCACACGAAAAACGAGTTCCCGCTTTTTTCCGGTGAGGCGGATCGCAATCAGTCCGCCTGAAACCGGGCAGCGCACGTACATATAACAAAACATGCAAACCCAAAAGTATATCCGATAATAATTATGCGTCTTCCCCATAAATACCACTCATTTTTAATCCGGCGCGAGATTCCTCCTTTAAAGACCAAACGCCTGTTTGAGCGCCTCCTTCATCTCCGAAACAGGCGCATCAACTCCGGTCCACATCTTGAAACCGATTGTTCCCTGATACACGAGCATCCCAAGCCCGTCCAGCGTCTTTGCGCCGTTGTTCTCTGCCTCTTTCAGAAAAACTGTTCTGGGCGGATTAGGAATTACATCACAGACGATCATCCCGGATCGAATACTGCGGTAATCGATATCCGGTTTCGCTTCGATATCCGGAAACAGCCCTATAGATGTTGCGTTAACGAGTATGTCGGTATCTTCAGGAAGAATAAACCGGACATCCCACGCTATATATTCGGCAGATGCAGCCGTTTTACTGTTGATCAGCTCGGCAAGTTCCTTTCCGCGCGCAGGTGTTCTATTAACAATACGAAGATACTGCGCACCTGCCAGGGCAAGCTCAACCCCTATCGCCCGCGCAGCGCCGCCCGCGCCGAGGAGAACGATTTTTTTTCCCGCTGGATTTGTACCGCCGTCCTCTTTCAAGGAGCGAAGAAAACCCTTTCCGTCCGTGTTTTCACCAATCAGTTTCGATCCCTCGCGCCGCACTGTATTGACCGCGCCCATGAGACGCGCATCGTCTGCGACTTCATCCAAATACCTCAGCACTTCTATCTTGTGAGGAATAGTGAGGTTGATCCCTCGCATATTAAAGGCCCTGAGCCCGCGTATGGCATCCTCCAGGTCTCCCTTCCTCACCTCGATGGTCAGGTACTTCCAGTTCAGTCCCCGTTCTCGGAATCCCGCTTCCATCATCACAACTGTCGGATTTTCAGCTACCGGCGAGCCGAACACGCCGACGAGATTATCAAGATAATTTACCGTCATATCCTTCTTCCTTTCTTGTAATTAATTTAATTTCTCAATAAACTTTATTCATCAACACCCGTCCGTATTCCGTAAACCGAACTCCCTCGCGCTCGAGAAGCGTCCGTTTCATCTGTACTCCTCCCCTGTAGCCGCCGAGGCCACCATTCGCACGTACGGCCCTGTGGCAGGGTATGATGAGTGGAAATGGATTAGTGGCAAGCGCCCTTCCGACCGCGCGGGCTGAACCAGGTGCTCCGATTCTGGCAGCTATTCTCCCGTAGGTAGTGATCCACCCGGGCGGAACCCTGTACTCTTCAAAAAGCACCGCCTTTTGAAAATCTGAACACTGTGTGAAGCTGAAAATTCCCAGGTCGGCACCGGTCCCTTTCCCCTCGATACAGCAATAGAGAATATTCTCTATTACGGATATAGCTTTCGGCACCTGCTGTTTGGCCGTCAAGATGACTTTGTTATCATTCAACGTCCGAATCCGACCCCTCACATGATTTCCACCGGAGACTTCGTTCGGGAGGAGTATTCGCTCTACCAACAAAGAATGATTTCCATCACTCCATACAATACCCATTGTCCCGAGCTGAGTGTAAACTTCCTTATAAAAGAAAGGAATATTCATATCCTGTCGCTTTCCTCAAACACACCTGTGCATTTTTCACGTGTAATCAATCAGCAAGCGGATAATTTCCATACTTCACGACTGCATCGGTCATGGCAAGAATATTCTCCGGCGGCACCTCATCCATTATGGTGTGAACCGCAGCAGCCATATAGCCACCTTTCGGACCGAGAATGCGTATCACCCGCCGCACCTCCCTGTTCACCTCTTCCGGAGTTCCTCCGGGAAGTATTTTCTGCGTATCCACCGCCCCGCAAAAAACAATATCTTCCCCGTAGCGTTTTTTCAAACCCACTAGGTCTGCCATTCGACCGGCTGAAGTCTGTACCGGGTTTAGTATATCTACCCCGATTTCTATGAAATCATTGATAAGGTCGAATACGTCACCATCGGTATGAAAAAAGAGCTTCGCACGAGTGTGCTGTTTTATAAAGGAAATATAATCCGCATGAATCGGTTTTATCAGTTTCCTGTACATCGCCGGTGACAGAAGAAGGCTGGTCTGAGTGCCCAGGTCATCCCCGATACAGACGATGTCGATATACTCACCGAATGCTTGAAGAAAATGCTTCATGAGCTTTTTACAGAGCTCAGAGATTTTTTTAAGGAGGGCAACTGCAAAACCCGGATCGAGGGACAGGTTCATTAAAAAAACATCCATTCCCTGCATGGCAAATGCACGTTCCAGCGGAAAAAGGAGCCATGGTGTCGCCATCACCGCATACTCATGTTTTTCAAACAGTTCCCTCGACCGGTCATGTATATGTTCTACCCTGTAGGGATCATCCATGTCCGGCCAGTGTGTATACCGTTCGATATCCTTAATGGCCTTCGCTTTCGACAGGGGATGCACTCCCGGCATCCACACACCGGGCTCCACCTCTATTTGTCCGCTTCCCCAGTCATCTATAAACGGAGTGTGATCCGTCCGCATACGATTCCGCCGATAGACCTCTTCTGGAAATTTATCGAGCACTCCGCGCACATCACTATGAAGCCTGCAGAGTGTTTCATCGTCGATGCGTGCGGTCCCCAGCTCAGGCCAGTCGTATATCCAGCGATCCTCGGCCATGTTCCTGAGATATTTTTTCAACCTTTTGTAGGCTCCCATTTTTATGCCTGTCGTGTTGTTGGCGCCGATGACGACCGGCACCCGGTCTGGCTCCTCATGGTTTATTGCTGCAAGCACCCGTTCCCGAGGTGTCATCTGCGGCATGATTGTTTTCTCCTGTATGCTCCTGTGTGCCGTCCGGTTTTCACGGTTTTGAAAAACTGAAAACAGCAGGCGATGCGATTTGCATGTAGTCATCGACAGCCATAATGATCGATTCGGTCAATGAACCTGCATTGAACGCGATACGGCTGTTTTCTGTAATTGATGTGTCGACGTAGAGCTCGAGCCCGGTAATCGGTCTTCCGAATGGAGGCACCGAACCCGGTTCAAGTCCCGTAAGGTCTACAAGCTCATCCCTGGTTGCAAATCTCAGGCCCTTCGCCCCAAAATACTTTTTTATCTTTGAAGAATCCAACTTCCGTGCAGCGCTCAGCACAAAGAGCTTGAAAGACCCATTCATCTTGAGAACAATCGCCTTGCCGCCGATCGAAAGCGGTTCTCCGCGCGCCCTGGCCGATTCTTCGGAGGTTTTCGTCGGCATATGGCTCACAGAGCGGTACCGTACCCCTGCTATATCGAGAAGCTGTTTTATCTCTTCACATATGTCGATTTTTTTCACAATAACACCCGTATCCTGATTAAACGCGCTCTATACCGATACAATACCCTGATCAATGAGCCATAGAAGTGCTTCGTACACTGCTTGCATGGATGTGTACCGGGGTGTATAGCCAAGGTCCCGTTTCGCTTTCGCAATGCTGCAGCAAGGGCTGTGCAGAATATGGTCCCAGGTCATCTCGATATCCCAATCGGTCAATCCTCTTTTCCAATCATCTGCTGTAGAAAACTTCATTCGCGCCTGAACGCCGAACCATGCAGCTACTGTCTCTGCGTAACCCCTGAGTGTGATCGCCGTTTTCGAAACAATATGAAAGTCTTCACCAGGCGCGTGTGCCCGGTTGTCTATTGCACTTTCAAACGCCTGGGCGACATCATCAGCATGTACGTGGTGCACAGTTTCAAGCCCGAGTGTCGGAAAACAGATCTCCTCCCCCCTGATGATCGATTCGAAGACCTTCGGGTTAAAGTTCCCGAGTGGATTGACCGGATTCCACCCCGGACCAACGATATGTCCCGGGTGCAGAATGGTTATCGGTACGCCTGACGTCGCTGCCTCTCTGAGAAGGTACTCTCTCATTTCAGCCTTCCCTATACCGTACTCGCCAAAGGGGTGAAGGTTTTCATTTTCCATCGTTGGTACAGTTGTGCTCGGTCCGTGAGTCCAGATCGTACCGCAGACAAGAAGCTGCTGCACCCGGCCTCGTACAGCCTCAAGCAGGGACTTTGCGCTCTTCTTATTGAAACAGATCATATCGATAAGTACATCCGGTCTCAAATCTACGATTTTCTGACCAAACGTTTTAGACTTCTCCTCGGCCTCCCGGTCAATCTCCACCATTTCCACCTGGTCCCACGCACTGTTTTTACTGTATGGAGAGCTCTTCCCCCTTGTCACGCAAATCACCTGGTAATCTCTCAGTACTAATCTCGGCACGAGGTAGGTGCCCACATGCCCGGTGCCGCCGATAATTACGACCCTCATCAAACCGCCTCTCCCTTCAGATACATTTTCCGTTTTTTATCATCAAACCGTTCTATCGCATAGCGCAGCATGGTGCGCGGCATCGTTCTGCAATGCTGCTTTAAAAACCCCTCTTCCGCTGCGCTATCCTGTTTCCCCACCTCACGGAGCATCCACCCCACAGCTTTGTGAATCAGATCATGTGGATGGTCGAGCAGAATTTCTGCGATGCGCAGTGTATGTTCGAATTCACCCATTCTGATGAATGAAAATGTCGCTACTACTGCAATACGCTGTTTCCACAGATCTCCTGATTCAGCAAGTTCGTACAGAATCGATACATCTCTTCCCACAAGATACATACCGAGTATCTTCGCGGCGGATAAATCAACGAGGTCCCAGTTGTTAACCCTGTCTACATGTTCGAGATAAAACCTGGTAATGTCCCCTTTCAGCTGCGTATTCCCTCTCTCGAACTTTTGCACCAGAATCAGAAGACCGGTTAATCGGCACTCATGGTATTCACTGCTCAGAAGTGTCTCTACAAAATCGAGCGGCATATCCGAATACTTTTTTGCAATCTTCCGCTGATCAGGCACACTAACGCCAAAGAATTTATCTCCTTCGCCGTACTCACCGGGTCCTGTTTTGAAAAAACGCGGTAAAAAGGCAGCTTTTTCCTTATCTGCACAGGATCGAAGATCTGAAATAAGCTGTTTGAGACCCATACACTGCCCCATCTGTCAACACTTAAAACAAATACTCTGATGCCTCTCATCTGAATAATACCGCTTACCGTCGGCAACAGTTTTACGATTCGAAACCAGGATGATCTGGTTTTTCGTCTCGGTTTTATGAATCGGATTTTTTGACAGATTTTTCTATTTTCGCCCATGTATCGCGGAGTGTAACCGTCCTGTTGAAAACAGGCCGCCCATCGGATGTTTTGTGACGGTCGGTACAGAAGTATCCCAGCCTCAGAAACTGGAACCTGCCCCCCGGTTTTGTTTCAGAAAGAAACGGCTCCATCATGCACCTGTTGAGCTTCTCGAGAGAGCTCGGATGCAGGTTATCCTTGAAGTCACCGCTCTCGGCCACATCGAGCGGGTTTTCCTTTATGAACAGGTGGTCGTACAATCGAACCTCCGACCCGACAGCATGCGCAGCCGACACCCAGTGCAGTGTACCCTTGACTTTCCGTCCATCTTGCGACCAACCTCCTCTGGTCTCCGGGTCGTAAGTGCAGTGCAGCTCAACTACCTCTCCCGTTTTTTCATTCTTTACGACACGCTCGCAGGTAACATAGTACGCGTGTTTGAGGCGAACCTCCCTTCCCGGAGCGAGACGAAAGTACTTTTTCGGTGGATCCTCCCTGAAATCGTCACGCTCGATATATAAAACGTTCGAAAACGGAATTTTCCTCGAACCCATGCCGGGATCTTCCGGATTGTTTTGAGCTTCGAGCATCTCCACCTTCCCTTCAGGATAATTTGTTATAATTACCTTCAGCGGACGAAGCACTGCCATGACACGCTGCGCCCGCCTGTTGAGATCCTCCCTGAGACAGTGTTCCAGAAGCGCAATATCGACGACACTGTTCGTCTTCGCCACACCGATTTTATCACAAAAATCCCGTATTGCTTCCGGTGTGTATCCCCTTCTCCGCAGGCCGGAAATAGTCGGCATTCTCGGATCATCCCAGCCGTCCACATACCTACCTTTCACGAGCTCCAGCAGTTTCCTCTTGCTCATTACCGTATAACTGAGATTGAGACGCGCAAACTCTATCTGCCGGGGATGGCAGGGAACATCGATGTTGTCGAGAAACCAGTCATACAGAGGGCGGTTGTTCTCGAATTCCAGCGTACATATCGAATGCGTGATACCCTCGATCGCATCCGATAAAGGATGGGTGTAGTCGTACATGGGATATATGCACCATCGGTTGCCGGTCCGGTGATGTGTCGCATGCCGTATACGGTAGATAGTCGGATCCCGCAGGTTGATATTGGGTGAGGTTATATCGATCTTCGCCCTGAGCACATGGGCCCCGTCTTCGAACTCACCGTTTTTCATACGTTCAAAAAGATCGATATTCTCCTCGACTGGGCGGCCTCTGTACGGACTATTCTTCCCCGGCTCGGTGAGTGTCCCTCTGAATTTGCGTATCTCTTCCGCGCTCAGGCTGTCGACATACGCCTTGCCGTCCTTTACCAGCTGCACCGCCCATTGATAGAGCTGGTCGAAGTAATCCGATGCATAGTACAGGTGCTCACCCCAGTCGAAACCGAGCCAGCGCACATCTTCCTGAATGGACTCTATATACTCCATATCCTCCTTGTGCGGGTTGGTATCGTCGAAACGAAGATGGCAGACGCCGTTTTCATGCTCCCGGGCAATCCCGAAATTCAGGCATATGGATTTTGCATGCCCTATATGCAGGTACCCGTTCGGCTCCGGCGGAAACCGTGTGACAACACGGCCGCCGTGCTTGTTCGTTCTGATGTCCTCGGCGATAATACTCCGGATAAAGTCAATTGACCTGGAAGATTTTTCACCATTCTTTTCGCCGCGTTCGTTTTTGTCACTGTGCATATTCTTCAACCTCGTACATTCCCAAAAATTAACGGCACCTCGGTCGTCCTCCTCTCCCTCAATACCCCATTTTTTTGGCGGTATTTACTCCTATTCAATAGCCCTTTATTCTATTCAGCAACCCCGAACTTCTCATCCATTTCAATATTGCCTTTCGGTTCAATATGAACAATGATGTCGTAAACATTCGTTATAGCCCTTTTTATTTCCTCCTCAACCTTCAGTGCGATGTCGTGCGCATCTGACACGGACAAGTTGCCGTCAACCTCAATATCCAGGTCGATTACATACATGCTTCCTATCTGTCTGATCCTCGTTCTGTGCGGATTACGCGCACCATCCACCCTGTTTACCGCATCGAATATTCTGTCATAGACCGAAGGGTCACGCACGCCATCCATAACTTCGATATTAGTTTCCATGAATATTTGAACGGCGGTCTTCATAATCCAGAAGCTTACAGCAGTGGCTATGATCGAATCGATAATAGGTATTTTCACAATAAGAACAAATATAAGCCCGGAGAGGACGCTCAATGAGATAAATATATCGTTGAGCATATTTTTGCCGTTCGCAATAATCATCGGACTTTCAGCCTTCCTGCCGATTCTAAACTGGCTGATTGACAGAAGTATCTTTCCGATTATCGATACCGCTGCTGCGTACATGGCGATGCTCGATGGTATTTCGATAGGGCTTTTCCGTATGATCTTTAGTGTTGTATTGAGCGCAAGCTGGGCCCCTGCAAAAAAAATAAAAAAAGCAACCACTTTGGTTGCAATCGACTCCGCTCTTCCGTGGCCGTAGGGATGCGTCTTGTCCGGAGGTTTCACTATGATGGCGGCGACTGCAAGTGTGACGGTTGAAATAATAATATCGGTGGTGCTGTCAATACCGTCGCTGAACAGGGCGCGGCTGTGCGAAAAAAGACCGATAAGTATCTTTAAAAGCGCAAGTACGATATTGCCTGTGATGGCAATCCATGATGCCCTTCGTATTAAAAGACTTCTATCTACTGGCATCAGCCTTTCCCCTGGATAAATATCCATCCTACAATATCATAATTTAAGCACAAAAAGAAGGATAAATTACGCATGAAGATGCCGGTGGGTGCTTCCGGGAATTCCAGAGACATCCCTGATAAAGTACCAGTTCGTATTCAGAGAAAGATGAATCAACAAAACAGATGTCATTCAAACGCATAACATTTTCAGTGAAGGCTAAAACCACCCATTTTACAGAAGGATATCATTTTCGAAATATCTTTGTCATTGTATTCATCCTGCCTGGTCGCTTCTTCAAGTGCGAATGAAATATTCAACGCATCCGCATAGGTTACGATTTGATTCTCACCGGTCAGGTAGGATCCGTTCCAGCTCTTCACAAGCTCGTCAAGCATACCGGTATCATACCCTCCGTCAGGGTCCCTGGATCGCTTTTTCAGATATTCGATGCTCGGCCGGGTGCCCAGGGGTTCCCATCCATGTCTTCTGGCAATGCGGAGCACATTTCTCCACTGCTTTTCAGTTACAAACAGCCTCCTGCCTCTCTCGTTTTCCAGTATCAGGCCCATTATCCACTCTTATTCAGTCGAAAATCAAACCGTCTTTCCCTTTGACGTTTGAATTGCATCATACAGCTCATCAGGCCTCTGCGTGCCGATCATGAACTTCTTCCCGTTTTTTAGAACAAGCTCCACACCTCTGTTACCACTCATGCTCACCGCACGCTTTCTGAAACCAATGCGTATCCCCCAGCCGCCATACTCCTTTATCGGCTTGTACACCCTGTTTTGAAACGATACAATCTCGTCGACCTTAATTTCACGTTTACAGATTTTCAAAGGACCGAATCGAAGTTCGATACTGTCGTTAAATACAGTTGTATGGAGCCGGAGTGTGTAAAAGAAAAGCGGCATGATAATACCGATCAACACCCAGAGGATGACGAGCATTGAATCCGGAGCCGGATTTAAACCAAAGGGTTTTTTGAAAAGCACTTGCTGAATCGTTGCAAACCATAAAAATGCTGCAATTACCGCGATCAGTATCTTCATCCATACCACACACATTGTCTGCGTCTCTTCAAATAAAACACTTCCCTTGTGAACCATACCTCTTTCCTCCATGCTTCGTTATCTGTACATATACCTTCCTGATATTGCTGTCTGATTAAACCAGCGCAGCATTTTTTTTCGACTGATGAGGAAAATGTACCGAACCTCGTATCGATGAGCCTATTCAGATATAGGCTGTATGCACTCCGGGCTGTTGTTCTTCGGCGAATTCACCATCCTGGAAACCTCATAAAAGTCGATCTCACAGCTTGGAATGGGGACGAGAAGCTCGAGAAGGTGGGGTGCATCTTCGTTATCCGGGTCGAGCCACTCATTGCGCCTGTCCGGCGGGATGACAACCGGCATCCGGTCGTGAAGTTCCCGCATTTTGTCATTTGCATTCGTCGTAATTATTGTAAAAGTATCCAGGGAGGTATTCAAGGTGCTATCAGGCGATTTGTTTGAAGTCGGCCCTGTTTCTGCAGAAAACAGGTCTCCCTGCATGTTAGAATCGGTTGCGCTTAACCCCTTTTTTTGTCTCTCCTTCCCCCATGCTTCGGTATTCTGATTATAGACGGCTGCATTGAGTCCCCTGCTTTTTCTGTTATCCGGAGGCGGAGTATCGAGTCGCGCGGGCTCTTCATTTCCTGCAGACTTTCCCTTTTCATGGGTTTCCTTCGGCCTCCACATCTCCCACAGACCGGCAAAGCTCATGGGTCTCCCGGAGCGATGGGTGATGAAGAAGGGGGTTTTGTATGCCCCTTCCTTCTTCCATTCATAAAACCCATCAGCAGGGATAAGGCAGCGCCGTTTGACGAACGCCCTCCTGAAACTCGGCTTCTCGGCAACGGTTTCGGCGCGCGCGTTTATCATCCTGTAGCCGATTTTCGGATCATCGGCCCAGAACGGAACGAGGCCCCATCTGAACTGGGCATATTTTTTAACACTATCGCTGATAACAACCCCTGCGTTTTGCCCGGGAGCTATATTGTAGCTTATATACACATCAGACAGGAATTCCTGAATATAAAACTCCTCAGTGATGATCTTCCGCTCGGATTTCTGAGTAAATCTCCCGCACATCCGCCCGGCACCTCCTCTATAGAGTTTATACATCCATCGGGGAAAAAAAACCACCAGAAATCTATCGACGTTGCAGCGGACGGATTTCCTCCACGTTCAGGCTGATGACGCCGAATTCCTCGTCCACCCGGCCCGTCAGGACATACGGCCTCTGTGTAGCGAGCCTGAGGGCATACTTCTTGTATGTTTCGGGAAAAAACACCGTTTCGAAAATCGCGGTCTCATCCTCAAAGCTCACGAACTGCATGAGCTCGTCGTTCTTTGTCATTACTGTTTTAGCGGTTACAAAAATGCCCGCCACCTTTACTCTCTGATTCACGAACGCCGAAAGCTTTTTCGCAGCTATAATCTCCTTATCCTTCACCCTCCGGCGGTAGTGCGACATCGGGTGTACCGAGGTAATAAACCCGAACAGCTCCTGCTCGTTCTTCAGTTTCTGATCGACCGAAATATCGCGCATAGGTGGCGGTGTGGGACGGGGGCCGTAATGGGTGACAGGGCACAGCAAATCACCCGTATCCTTTTCCTCCTGCCGCCTGAGGCTCTTTACTATGTACAGAAGCTGCGGCTGGTTGCAGGTCTCGACATTTCTGAAACAGCACGCCTTGATGAGAAGCACCGTGTCTTTAACCCCGGCGCCCGTCCTGCGCATAAAATCGATGAGGCCTGAAAAGCGCCCTCTTTTTTCCCGTTCCTTGACGAGTCCCTTTGCGAGGTCCGTCGAAAGGCCCTTTATCTGCATGAACCCGATGTATATGACGTCTCTTCTGCCGTAGTACTCGTTTCTACTGCAGTTGATGTCCGGCAGCTCTATCTTGATCCCCATACGCCGTGCCTCCGAGATATACGCGAGGGGGCTGTAGTATCCGCCCTGGTTTTTCAGAACAGCGCCCATGAACTCCGCCGGGAAGCGTGCCTTAAGCCAGCAGGATTTGAACGAGAGCAGGGCGTATGATGCGCTGTGCGGCTTGCAGAAGCTGTACCCGGAAAAAGACTCTATCATATGCCAGAGCTTTTCCGTTATCTCGCGGGCGACCCCCCGCCTTGTGAGATTTTGGAAAAACTTGTCCTTGAGCTCGAGCTTTCGCCGAATTTTGTTCTTCCTGAGAATTACTTTCCGGATCTCATCCGCCTCGCCGATGGGAAACCCGGCGATCTTCAACGCGATCCTGGTGATATCCTCCTGGTAGCACATGATGCCGTACGTCTCTTTCAGGATTTCTCCCATTTCTGGGAGCAGGGGGGTGTACGGCTTCCCCCGGAGCCGTTCGATGTACTCCCTGATATACATGTTCGCTGCAGGCCGGATGATGGAGGAATGTATGACCAGGTGCTCGTAGTCGCCCTTCCCGGTTTTTTTCTGGAGCTGGCGCATCGCGGGCGATTCCACATAGAAAACACCGATGGTTTCTCCCGTTGCGAGCATTTCAACGGTTTTTTTATCGTTCAGGGGGTTGAAGTGTTGGTACCGTATCTTCTTTCTGTAGTGCTTCTCAACGAGTTCGAGGGTGTCCCGCACCACGGCAAGGCTCCTGTTGCCGAGAACATCGATCTTCACGAAACCGAAATCCTCAGCCTGGTCCTTCTCGAGCTGTATCACATTCACGCCCTTTGCGGCGTGCTCGACCGGAATGTAGTAGTAAATCGGTTTCGGGGTGATCACAACACCGCCACAGTGCACGGAAAGGTAGCGAGGCCTCCCGTGAATCTTCACCGCATCATGGAATATCTTCCTGAACGTCGAGGTGAGCGTGTTCGGGTCGTCTCTCGTTTTCGAGTACTCCTCGAACTCGTCGGATGTCCGGTTATAGTAGTGGCCGATGTTCTTCGTTACCCTGTTGATTTCGTTTTCCGGAATGCCGCATACCTTCGCCACTTCTCTGACCGATGAACGGGAAGAGAAGGTTATGTGATTTGACACCATTGCGGCATGCTTTGCCGTGTACTTCGTGAAGATGTAGTTGAGTATATCGTCCCGCGTGTCCCAGGGGAAGTCGATATCGATATCGGGCGGGTCAGGCCTGGCCCCGTTGAGAAAACGCTCGAAAAAGAGGTTGTGCCTGATGGGGTCCACGTGAGTGATAAACAGAAGATACGATACAATCGATGCCGCAGCCGACCCGCGACCGCACGTATAGGGAGAACGCTTCACGATATCGTGGACCACGAGGAAATGATCGGCAAAGCCCTTCTCCTCGATAACAGCAAGCTCCTTCTCGAGCCTTTTTACAACCTCCGGCCCGGGATCGGAATAGCGCTTCTTCAGGTTGGCATAACAGAGGTTTTTCAGCCGGGAAAAGCTGTCGCTGCAGTACCTGGGGAATATCGGTTTTCCCATATCGAACTCAAACCGACTCTTATTTGCAATCAGCTCGGTATTCCGAAGCGCATCCTTCATGAACGAGTACTCACCTTCAATCTCTTCCGTATCCCTGTAATAGGCGAATTCACTCTGCACCTCCCCCGGAGCAAGAGAAGAGAGCTTTTTATTGTGAAAAACAGCCCTGAGGAGACGGTGCAGACGGTAGTCCTCCTTCTTCAAAAAGTACAGGGGAGAGATGAAAACAGGCGGCACGTGCCGCTTCTTCGCAAAAGAGTAATCCTGCATGTAGTCGCTTCTGAGAACATTAACCTCCGCAAAAACACCCTCCCTTTTTTCAGAAAGGAGATCCCTGTCACGCGTTATGACAAAGAAGTTTTTCGCACCTCTTCTCCTGATTTCCCGCTTTACATCAAAGCCCTCATGCAGGTGCACCCCGCTTACAAGAGAACTGATCTGCGAATACCCGCGCATGTTTCGCGCAATAAAAAGCCCGTCGAAATAGGGGGTTCGAACACGCAGTCCGATGATCGGCTGAATCCCCTCTGCCCTGCATCTTTCGACGAAATTCACTACACCGTAAAAACCGTTCGTGTCACAGAGGGAAAGCAGCTTATCCCCGCGTGCTTTGGCATGATCGATGAGCTCGCTGATGAATATGGTCCCCTCACAGAGTGAATATACGGAATGATTTTCAAGAAATACAAGTCCGCCCATGTTCTCCACACCATCCCTTCTCCTCTTATGTCCGCAATGTCGCCTTCACACGAAAGACCGCTTTGCTCCCCCTCTCACACCGCCACATCACGGGTACTGCCCGTCACTTCCCTCCCTCTTCAAACATGTTCTGCCTGAATCCGTTCACACCGTCTCTTCACGCATCTTTCACCCTGTCTATTGTCTTTGCACCGTCATTTCACAGGCATTCAACCCACTGCCCTTTGTTTTCCCACTTCACAGACATCACATCCATTGCCCATTTACACCCCACTTTTCAGGCATTTCGCTCCAACCCAGTTGACCCCTCCGCGTCACAAGCGATCCGCCCCGTACCCGATCGATTTCTTCCCGAACCTCTTTCTGATCTGATCGAAGGCCTGCGCAAGTTCATTTGAGCGCGGGGCATCGCCGAAAAGATCCGGCTGCTGAGACGCAGGGCCGAAGCGTGACAGCGTGAGATTCAGCTTCTTGACGCACGTCCTCCTCCTCAGTGCCCGGTCGAGGTAAAAAACCAGATCCCGGTAGAGCGCCGCCTCTATAAACGAGGGGTGTTTCAGCCTGCCTGCGGTTACGTAGCGGTAGTTGTCCTGGTATACGACCGTAATCTCCGCAAACCGGGGAACGACGTGCTCCTCCCTCATCAGGGAACAGAGCTCGAGCACCAGGTTGAAGAACCTTCGTCGCACCGCCTCGTCGTCATTGTCTTCAGAGCTGACGATGCACTCCCGTTTCAGAGTCTTTTCTGTCTTTTTCTCTATGAGGTTCTGTCGTGCTGCACCGTGCGAATAATCGTACAAAAGCCTCCCTTCGTCGCCGAACAGTCTCACCAGGTCTTCCCTTGAAAACGGCCGGAGATCGCCCATGCGCTGTATTCCGTAATCGTTCAGGAGTGCACACTTCACGGACCGGGAGAGATCGGGAAGAAAGTCGACGCTGAGTGGCGCAAAAAATACTTTTTCCGCGGCATCGAATATTTCGTATACACCACCCTCTCCGGCGACCCGTGCGGCCATCCGTGCGATAAGCGTCGTTCTTCCAATGCCGCAGGAAGCGGTAAGGCCAAAGCCTGTTTTAAGCTCGCGGAGAATTCGACCGCACGTTTCTATCACTCTTCCAAAGAGCCTTCTGGTACCGGTGAGGTCGATAAAATACTCGCCCGGCGCAGGATTTTCGACAGCCGGGGAGTACTGTTTCAGGCTGGTAATTATGCTGGCATTCAATTCTTCCAGGCGCTCGTAATCCACAGAAAGAACTCTGGCTCTTTCACGAACAGGACCGAGGTCCTTCAGGAAAATGCCCTTTCGAACAGACGAACCCTCGAGCGACCTGGAATAATCGAGAACAATACCCCGCGAGACATTTCTCGAAGCAACGATGAGAGGTGTACCGTACCCCCCGCCTCCCCTGGCCTCCTCTAACTCCAAAAGCATATGAGGGGTGGAAATAAAGACGATCTTTTTCGATACTCCCGTCATATTCCATCAAACCTCCCCTTACTCGTGCATGGTCCCGGCAAACCCTGCCCCGCAGGTGTATTAGAACCGCTTTTCTCCTTGTAACACCTTCCCCACAACTCCCTCTCCCCGAAAAAATGGGAGGGGCCCTTCCCCCATGGGGTCGGGGGAAGGGGTGCAACTTTACTAGTGCCACAGCGATACTTTTCATCTAAAGAGCAACTAAGATACGTTTAGTTGTAGTAAATACGACTTTTGTGTAAACAAGGTACATTTTATACAATATAATCGGTAAGTATCGCTGTAGTACCAGACCATTGATCCCTTATTAATACTTAGGGGTTGAACTTCCTGTAAAGGCCCACAAGAATACCGTAGATTTGAAAACTCTGCGGTTCCGTCACGAAGATCGGCTTCACCTCAGGGTTGCTCGCCCTCAGCTCGATACGGTTTTTGTGGTAGTAGATCCGTTTTATCGTCGCAGCCCCATCGACCAGCGCTACCACAATCTGCCCATTCTCAGCGGTATTCTGACGCTTGACAATGACTATATCACCGTCGAAAATACCGCTGTCGATCATGGAGTCGCCCCTGACCTTGAGCGCGACATTCTCTCCTCCGCCAAGTATTTCCTCCGGAACCCCGATCGATTCTTCGATTTCATACACCTCGAGGGGCATCCCTGCGGCAACTGTCGCCACAAGGGGGATCGTAACGCTTTTCTTCCCGAATGTAACGAGCTGCAGCGACCGTTTCTGGTTCACCCCCCCCTTCGTGAGCGCCCCCTTCCTCTCGAGGGTTTTGATATGATCGAACACGGTGCTGACCGACCTGAATCCAAAGTGATTCTTTATCTCCTCATAACTCGGCGCAATGTCGTGGGTATTGATATACTGCTCTATAAACCTGTAGACCTGCCTCTGTTTTTCAGTCAGATACACCCTCGATTCCCTCCTCTTCGTACCGAAAGTCTACCGAAAATAGAATAACCGAAAATTAACCGAAAGTCAAGAAAAAAAATTCAGAATTTTATAAAAAAAGATGTATCGAAAGAGGCATTTAAAATAGGAACGTGAAAAGAAACCCTATTGATAAATAATTTGTTACTTGACATTCTATACAAGAAGAACACAATAAAATGTATAAAAGGTGATGTTCGAGTAATAAAAGAGGAGGTTGGTACAGAAAAATAGTGTTGAGAAAATTGCATTACTACTATCCACGACTCACAATGTCAAACACACGGTTATTCTGGTGTTGATTGAACCTGCTTATCTTTTCGTCCTTGTCATTAAAAGAGTTTAAATATCAAAGGAGGCTATATTATGAAGACAAAAAGTTTAATTGCAGGATTTATTTTAATTTCGACTGTTTTCTTTTTTACAACAGGCAACTACGCAATTGGTGAAAACGAATATGTGCCTACTAAAAATGAAGAAATTTACGGAACCTGGGTCAACCCGAACTATACGAAGATTTGGTTTCCTCAAAAAATAACTATTAAACCTGGTGGTATATATGAATACTATATCGGTAGATTGGATTTAGTACCCACATATAAAAATTCGTACACCTTAACTGCCAAATGGATTGATTCTGAAGGAAATGTTTGGTATAGAATGATTTGGAAATGGAAAGATACGGATCAGGCGCGTTATGAACTCGATAAGTTCAGTACTTCAGGACAGAATTGGGAATTCATTTATTCTTTTGATGATTATCCAGCTGCAATTGACCCAAATTATGCTAATTACCATATTTATCACCGCCGGTAGAATGCCTTAGTTAAAGCTATTTTGGTGTTGCATTTTTAGGATCTAAGCTAAATTATGAAATATTGCAATGTTTATTAACGTGTTGGCAATAAGTTCAATATTATGAGAGCTTATTAGTAAATGCACCCCAACTTTCTATAACAGGGTATTCATGCTGCACTCCCTCCGGTCTCTTGCCCTTCGGGACATTTGGCTGGTTGAGCCGGGCAACGCAGATTAATGGCTGCCTGATTAACATATAGTCTTTGCTACTCCTTAGCTTCAAACGTCGTAAATGCCGGAAACGTTATGTGCAATTCTGTGTAGTTCAAGTAACCTTTATTTAATTGTAAAGTAATGGGAGCGAAAATATGGCTATTAAAATCTTTGTAACAGGTGGGACTTTCGATAAAGAGTACAATGAAATAACTGGGGAACTCTTTTTCAAGGATACGCACCTGCCGGAACTGCTCGCACTGGGACGGTGTAGTATAGAAGTCGATGTTGTAACGTTGATGATGATTGATAGTTTAGATATGACAGAGACAGACCGCGAAATTATTGCAGAAAATTGTATTAAAACAAACGAATACAGAATTCTTATAACTCACGGCACCGATACTATGGTGGATACCGCCCGATTACTCGCCCAAAAAGTCAAAGATAAAACAATCGTTTTAACAGGAGCAATGATCCCGTATAAATTCGGTAGTTCTGATGGTCTTTTTAATTTAGGAAGCGCTCTTTCTTTTGTTCAAATTTTACCGGCAGGTGTATATATTGCAATGAACGGGCGCTATCTCAGTTGGGACAATTGCCGTAAAAACAAAAAAACAGGTAAATTTGAGGAATTGAAGTAGGAACAAATAGGCACGTGAAATTAAAAATTTAACAATTAAAACAGCTTGTACCGTGTGGTTTTTACCTGTAGAATGCATACCTGCGGCACGTAATGACATGCAATTGTAACAGTATAGATAGTCAATTTTACATGAAATTCTTGTACAATAAACCATACTTTTAACGCCCGAACTCAATGAATCGAATTAAAAAACACCTTATATCATCTATCGCCGGCACCTTAACCATAACGCAAGTGGTAGAGTTAATATATCTGAAACTCAGGAATAATTCCAGGAATCTTGGCATACTTTGACGGCATACCGATTGCCTGGTGTTCTATTGCACCACGTGAACAATTTCCAGTTCTGGATCGTTCTCCTGTTTTAAAGAGATTCGACGATAAGCCTGTCTGGTCAATTGTTTGCTTTTTCATCTCAAAGCCGTTCAGAGGCAAAGGATTGAATCGGATACTAATAAATGGTGCTATTGATTATGCACGGAAAAATGGAGCAGAGATAATCGAGGCGTATCCAGTAAACAAAGAATACGGTAAGAATACATCGATTGATGCCTTCACGGGATTTGCCGGGACACTCTATCGTGCAGGCTTCAAGGAAGTAATACGGCGATCGGATAAACGTCCAATACTCAGATATTATATTGATTCCTGACAGATATCCCCATTTCGCTGAAATTCGCAAATAATTACCTTTTTATCGGCGTCACGCAAGTTTTACCTCCATTGATTTTTTTTGCTGCTGATTAATTAGTATTCTTCCAGCCCATGTCTACTACTTTATTTTTATTACCGCTATGAAACTATCGCGTTTTATAGTAAAATAAAGCACATAATACAGTGCCATTTGTAAAGGAGGTTT
>Ga0315537_1000689_pt1 | contig 26870 bp, 21 predicted proteins | sample SalMarSW160270MG_FD_203091 | JGI IMG/M metagenome (GOLD analysis project Ga0315537, IMG submission 203091) | Salt marsh sediment microbial communities from the Plum Island Ecosystem LTER, Massachusetts, United States - Salt Marsh Sediment SW1602-70 ...
TTCCTTTATTAATAAGGTTCTATGGCAATTTTGCTTGCACCCAAGTATTACATCTAAATCTTTATAAACCTATGGTTTATAATACTTCTACAATTTTGGTGGTGAATTTAGGAATACTTGTTAACTTTTTGAATTAATAGCTTATTGCTAATTGAAACGACGCGTTATGTAAAATATGCGAAATAGATATGCCGGTATTTTTTACATTGTGTAAAGGAACTTACTGATGATTATTGTAACATGGAATTAAAGATCCATTTTTTCTTTTACAATTTGTAAAAATACCTGACAGGCAGGGACACTATTTCTTTAGAAAAATCATTCGGGAATACAATTTAATTTCTAACATTTACTATCTGTTAGACCCTCTCGATTATTCTTTTTATTTCTGGCACAACTGTTGCTTAAGTATTAATCAACGCGTAAAAATTTATTTTATAAGCGGCATTAAGCGGTATTAAGTAATTTTTTTAAAAGGGCTCAAATTAACCCCCACTCATGCCGCCTTCCTCCTTGAAGGGCGGGGGGGTGACCGTCTGCGGTTTCGAACTGGTTCGCCGACCAAGTTCCGCCCGGCATTCGTCTTAGGTGCGTGCGTAGCCGATGAGACCGGGCTCGCCCGCTACTGCAAGGCACGAGCGGGCAGGCGAGGCGCAAGCGGTTAGGGTGTGGGTGAAAAAGGGAGGTTTAGTGATGAAAAATCAGAATCAGAAGAAAGTATTGTTGGCGGTTGACGGATCTGAGGATGCCTTATGCGCTGTGCGGTATGTCAGCAACCTGGCCCCGTTTCATAAAATGAAGATAGTTCTTTTTAATGTTTTCAGCAGCATACCAGAGTCTTATCGGGATCTTGCCAAAGATCCCCTGTTTGCTCAATCCGCCAGGGAAGTCAAAGCCTGGGAGATGCAAAAAAGAAAAGTGATTCAGGAATACATGGATAAGGCGCAACAAATTCTTCTCCGTTCAGGCCTTTCACAAGATGCGGTTACCATAAATATCCATAATAGAAAAAAAGGAGTTGCACGAGATATCATACAGGAAGCCAAAGAGGGGTACAGTTGCGTGGTGGTCGGGCGAAAAGGCATGAGTACCTATAAAGAGATTGTTGTGGGGAGCGTGGCCACAAAAATCACTGAGAAACTGTCTTTCCTTCCTGTTTTGATGATCGGCAGAATTCCCCTTGATGAAAACATTCTTTTGGCATTCGATAGCTCGGAGAATGCCATGCGTGCTGTGGAGTATGTGGCAACAACACTGGGTGGTTTCGATTTTAACATAACCTTGCTCCACGTCATTCGAGGGGTCAGGTATTTTCAGACAGAAATCCCGGATCTTTTTTTACCCAAAGTCCACTTTGAAGCTGCCGAAAAAGAGATAACTTCGGCATTTGATAAAGCAAAACGTTGTTTGACGGACGCGGGATTCAAATCAGATCAGATATCCACCAAAGTAATTTCAGACGCGTATAGTCGCGCAGAATCTATTGTCAAAGAAGCCAGAGATGGAGATTACGGAACCATCGTTTTAGGCAGAAGAGGGTTATCCCGGGTGGAGGAATTTTTTATGGGAAGAGTAAGCAAGAAGGTCATTCAGACCATTAGAAACAGAGCGGTATGGGTGGTGACTTAGGTAGAAGGTTTTTGGATCATGAGCGCCATTAATCTGGATAAAATTTTTCATCCCAAATCCATTGCAGTTGTGGGGGCCAGCCAAAGAGCCGGAAGCATTGGTTCCGCGCTTATGCACAATTTAATTCAGGATGGATATCCGGGAAAAATTTTTCCGATTAACCCGCGTCACAAAACAATATGGGAAATAGAGGCATTCCCTTCGCTTCTGGAATTCGAATCCCCTGTTGATCTTGTGATTATGGCTGCTCCGATCGCTTCGGCCCCTCAAATCGTTAAAGAATGTAAAAAGATCGGGGCGGGAGGCGTCCTTATCATTTCCGCGGGGGGAAAAGAGACCGGAGCAAAAGGCCGGGAACTGGAGTCGGCCATCAGGAATGAAGCAAAGGACTCAGGCCTTCGCATTATCGGTCCCAATTGTCTCGGGATTGTGTGCAGCCAGGCCAAACTCAATGCCAGCTTTGCAAGTCATATGCCGCTTCCCGGGAACATGGCCTTCATTTCTCAAAGCGGTGCAATTTGTACATCCGTTCTTGACCTTTCCATCAAAGAACAAATTGGGTTTCGCTACTTTGTGAGTCTCGGCTCGATGCTGGATGTGGATTTTGGGGACATCATCGATTATCTGGGTGGAGATTATCAAGTCAATAGTATCATTATGTATATTGAAAGCCTGAGCCGGTTCAGGAATTTTATGAGTGCGGCCCGGGCGGTATCACGGGTAAAACCGATTATTGCGGTAAAAGCGGGACGTACACAGGCAGGAGCCAAAGCCGCATCAACTCATACCGGCTTTCTTGCCGGAGAAGATGCTGTTTATGATGCAGCCTTCGAGCGAGCAGGAATTGTCCGGGTCAAAACCTTTGAAGAACTTTTTGACTGTGCGGAACTTCTGGCCAAACAGCCGCGGCCTTTGGGTCCGGGTCTGGCGATTGTCACCAATGCGGGTGGACCGGGGGTCATGGCTGCTGATGCGCTTTTCGATTATGGTGTTGACCCGGTTGCTTTACGTCCCGAAACCATCCGGAAATTGGATGAATTCCTTCCACCTTACTGGAGCCAAACAAACCCGATTGATATTCTGGGAGACGCTACTCCGGAACGTTATCAACGGGTGGTGGAAATCTGCCTGAAAGCTTCTGAAGTGAAAGGGCTTTTGATTATACTTACCCCTCAAGCCATGACCCGCCCGACTCATGTGGCTGAAACCCTTGCGGGTCACCTGAAGGGCAAGCCTTATCCTGTATTTACTTCATGGATGGGTGGGCGAGATGTGGAAAAAGGAAGGGCAATATTTATTCAAGAAGGCATCCCGACCTTTGATACGCCGGAACGTGCCGTAAGAGCATTTTTGAATCTATATCGATATTCCAAAAACATTAAAATACTTCAGGAGATTCCGCCCAATCTTCCGAAAAGAATAGAATTTGATCATGAAAAAGCTCGAATCCTCTTGGATCAGGGGATTAAAAAAAAGAATTTTCTTCTCACGGAAACCGAGTCCAAGGATCTGCTTTCAGCCTACGGCATCTCGGTAAATCTTGCAAAACTCGTTGTCTCGGGTGCACAAGCGGTGGAAAAAGCCTTGGAAATAGGTTTTCCCGTAGCTATGAAAATCTGTTCCCGGGATATTATTCACAAATCCAATGTCAATGGGGTGTTACTCAATTTAAAAAATGAATTTGATGTTCATGACGCGTTTAAAAAAATTATGACAAACGTCCGATCGTGCAACGCTGAGGCCGAAATTGAAGGGGTAACCATTCAGACAATGCTCAGCCCGGGCTATGAACTCATTTTAGGATCCAAAAGGGACCGGGATTTCGGGCCCGTGGTTTTGTTTGGCATGGGAGGGATTATGGCCGAAGTTCTCGAAGATCAAGCCATCGCCTTACCCCCATTAAACCGCCTGTTGGCCAGAAGTCTTATGGAAAAAACCAGGGTTTACCGCCTGCTTAAAGGCTATCGAAACCATCCACCGGCCAATTTGATATTGCTTGAAGAAATTTTGATTCGTTTATCCCAGCTCGTAATCGATTTTCCGGAAATCGAGGAATTGGACATCAACCCCCTTATGGTTACAAAAAACGGTTTTTGTGCAGTTGATGCACGCGTTCTTCTGACGTCGACTTCGGTTCCGACCCCTCTTCATCTGGTTATCAGTCCTTATCCCAGCCAGTATGAATTTCGAATCACACATGAAAAGGTGGGTGAATTATTCATCCGGCCCATAAAACCTGAGGACGCTCCGCTTTTGGTGCAGCTTTTTGAATCACTTTCGCCACAGAGTATTCTTTTTCGATTTTTCAGCCCCTTAAAGATGCTCCCGAATAAAATGCTCGCGCGCTTTACCCAAATCGACTATGACAGGGAAATTGCGCTGGTGGCGGTTTGCGGTCTGGAACTCAATGAAAAAATGTTGGGCGTTGCCCGCGTTATCACCGATATTTACAACCGAAAACACGCAGAATTTTCCGTTATTGTTGGAGATCTCTGGCAAGGGAAAGGTATTGGGGCGGAACTGCTCAAGCGTTGTCTGTCAATTTCCAAAGAACGTGGGATTGAAAAAGTGACGGGTATTGTTTTGCCTGAAAACACACAAATGCTGGCATTGGGGAAAAAATTGGGATTTGGTGTAAAAAGGGTTGTCGGGGAAAGTGATTATAAGTTGGAAATAGATCTTACAAGACTTTGATAAGCTCTGAACCCCAAACCCGTGAAAAGTTACCATCAATTTCAGACATCCTCACATTTTTACATCCTGTAAAAAAACCCGACACAACATCTTTTATTTTCAAAGAAATCTAATCGCCCCCTCAAAAACAATTTTTTATATTATCAACTGATTATAGCAAATATCGTCCGCATCCCTTGTTGGCATAGGTCTTGCTTTTAAAGACCATACATTAGTTGGTTTTAACCTAAATCCTAAATACTTGCAGCTCGGGCAAACCGGGCGCTTGCAGAATTTAACGACAACATAAAACTTAACCAATTCGTCTTTGGACGGATCTATCAAAGATGACGGGTGGAAAAAGAATTCAAAATATTAATAGCTGACCGGAATCAGCATGTCCGCGAATTTCTAAAGCGTGAATTGATGGCAGAAGGTTACAGGGTTGGGCTGGCAAAAAACGTTCAGGAAGTTCTTAAGAAGGTATATCATTCCGAAAACCTGGACCTTTTGATCCTGGACCCGGACCTGCCCGGGGCCGAGATATTATCCTTATTCAAAAAGCTGCAGGATCGTATCCCGGTTCTTCCGGTGGTCGTGCACACATATCTTAAGGATTATACCAACCACACGGATATTTTGAGCGAAGTCGCCTTTGTGGAAAAAAGCGGCAGCAGTGTTGAAAGTCTTAAAAAGATGGTTTGCGAAATTTTGCGGAAACACCAAACCGCTTGAAAAATCAGTTTGTCCGTATACAGGGCAATGACAATTTATCTATTTGATATTTTTATGGGTTTTTAAAATGAATCGCTTATAGAGGAACTTTGATATGAACCCGGGTAGCCATAAAAAGGACCCATATTATAACTCATTGACCAGAAAAATGATTTTGACCGTCATCAGTGTATCATTTACCCCCATGATCCTGGTCAGCGGCGCAATCCTTTACCAATTCCATTTCTCTTATCATGAAAAAGTCAGGGCCCATTTAGAAGAACTGGTGAAAAAACATAAACAAAATATTGACTATTTTTTAAATGAAAAACTGGGCGACATCCGTTTTCTGGCACAAAACTCTGAATTTGAAAATCTGTGTCAAGAATCTTATTTGGAGCACCAACTGGCAACCCTTCAGCAGGAACTTGATCCTGTTTTTGTAGATCTTGGGATGGTCAATGCCAAAGGGCGTCAAATTGCATATGCCGGTCCTTTTAAATTGGGAAAAGCCCAGTACTCGGACGCCGAATGGTTTAAACAGGCCATCAAAAGCCAATATTTTATAAGTGACGTTTTCCTGGGCCTGCGGGGTCTCCCTCACTTTATCGTTACGGTGAGAAAAACCTTCCAGAAAGAGCACTGGGTATTTAGAGCAACCATCGACTTTATGGCCTTTAACAATCTGGTGGAAAACGTTCGTATCGGCAAGACCGGATTTGCCTTTATCGTGAATAAAGAAGGAAAATGCCAAACCAAACCGTGTCTTGACATCATACCGAGTAAAAGCAACTACATGAGTTTATTACAAAACGGAAAGAGAGATATCGACAAAATTTATATCGTTGAGGCGGTGGACGATTTTGGAAAGAAAAATATCTACGCGTCGGCTTTTCTTAAAAGCGGTAACTGGATGCTCATCTGTCAGCAAAACAAATCAGATGCCTATTCAGACCTTTACCGCGCCAAAAAGGTTGCCGGTTTAATTTTTCTTTTGGGTGGGGTGGGGATTATCACCATGGCGATTTTATTATCCCGGAGAATGGTGAGCCATATTGCACTGGCGGATCGTGAAAAGGATATGATGAACCAGCAGGTGATTGAAACCGGGAAACTGGCAACCGTAGGCGAACTGGCGGCCGGTATTGCCCATGAAATCAATAACCCGGTTGCCATTATGGTTGAAGAAGCCGGCTGGATCCAGGATTTGCTGGAGGAAGAAGAATTTCAAGAAGGCGAAAATTTAGAGGAATTCCAAAGAGCGTTAAAACAGATCAACACCCAGGGGAAACGGTGCAAAGAAATTACCCACAAACTACTCAGTTTTGCCAGAAAAACAGATTCAAGGATTCAGGTTGTCCAGATGAACGACCTGATTGATGAAGCCATCGGGCTTGCAGAACAAAGTGCCAAGTACAGTAAAGTTGTGATTAATACAAATCTTGAAGAAAACTTGCCGTTCATCCAGGCATCTCAGACAGAGATGCAGCAAGTCTTTTTGAATCTTATCAATAATGCGGTTGACGCCATGGACAGTAAGGGGGGGGGCACCATAGACATAACCAGTCGTTTGGAAGAAGAAAACATTCTAATCAATTTTGCCGATAATGGTCCCGGTATACACAGGAACAACCTGGCCAGAATATTCGATCCCTTTTTTACAACCAAACCGGTGGGCAAAGGGACCGGATTAGGGTTGTCTATCTGTTATGGCATTATCAAAAAAATGGGTGGGGAGATCGATGTTAAAAGTGTCATCGACGAGGGGACCACATTTAGTATTCGCATTCCCATTCCCAAAGGTCGACTAAATTAAATAAAGGAGAACATAATATGGCTATTGCAAAGGTACTTTTAGTGGATGATGAAATTCCATTTGTGGAGACCATGACCAAGCGTTTAACCAAAAGAGACCTCGATATTACGCCGGCTTTTAGCGGAAATGAGGCCCTGAAACGGTTAAAGGAAAACGACAACATCGAAGTGGTTATACTCGATGTCAAGATGCCGGGCATGGATGGAATTGAAGCCCTCCAGGAAATCAGAAAGAGATATCCTCTGGTCGAGGTGATCATGCTCACCGGCCATGCCACGGTGGAATCCGCCATTGACGGGATGAAGAGGGGCGCCTTTGATTACCTGATGAAACCCTGTGATATCGATCATCTTATTTCCAAGGTATCGGAGGCCGCTGCCAAAAAGAGACAGCATGAAAATAAAATCATAGAAGCACGCATGAAGGAGATTACCGGCAGGAGGGTTTAGACCCGCGGAGCGAACCGACTTCCACCAATGGGTAATCGTTAATATTCATTTTTATCGCTCAGTCAGGGTCCCATCTTGTCCGGTGCAGGTAAAGTATAATGTCAGAAAATGAAAAAAACCAGGCAGGTAAGATAAAGCTTCTCCTTGTGGATGATGAGAAAGGTTTTGCCGACATAATTGCCAAACGGATGTCTAAACGCGACATTGATGTAACCAAGGCCTACAGCGGGGTTGAAGCTTTACAGGCCATAAGAAAGGCGGATTTTGATGTGGCCGTCCTGGATCTGAAAATGGAAGATATGGATGGAATTGAAATTTTAAAAATCTTCAAGAAAATGGATCCGGATCTTGCCGTGATTATGCTTACCGGTCATGGATCCGAAGAGGCGGCCAGAGACGGTATTAAATTCGGAGCCTTTGATTATCTTACCAAGCCCTGTGATCTTGAGGAACTCCTGGCTAAGATCAGGGAAACAAATCAGCAAAGAAAACGGACTTGAAAGGAGAAAAAATGTTTTTCAAAACCAAGCAATTTCAACTCGGTTTCGCATTGGCGCTCGGTATTATTGTTCTTTTGTTACCCAGACCCGAAGGAACAAAATTTAAGATAACCGGGGATCAGGGGCGATTCATATTGCAGGACGTAAGCCAGCACTTTACCTTAGTTCCCGCTGAAAAGGTAAAAGCCAAAGAATATATCGTGGAAGCAATACATCCCAAAAGCGCTGAATGTACCGCTCAGTTTTTACGGGACAAGGCTGGGCAGTTAAAATTAGAAGGAGTGCAGGTCGATTATGTCAACGGTCTTCCGCCCAAAGCAAAGCGGTTTTTAGCGGTGCTTGCAGTACTTCTTTTTCTATTTGTGGCGGAACCCATACCCCTGGAAATTACCGCCATCTGTATCGGCGTGTTTTTGGTCGTCATGGGAATCAGCGATGTCAAAGGGGCCTGGGCACCGTATATGCATCCGGTGGTGGTCTTTATCATGTGCTGTTTAATCTTTGCCATCTCCCTGGATAAAGCCGGGATTACAAAACGGTTAGGGTATTTTATTGTCAAGAAAGCGGGAACCAGTGTTACCAAGTTCACTTTTATTATTGCCATTAGTTTGGGCATATCTTCTTCTTTTATGCATGATGCTGCGGCATGTGCCATTGGAATTATAACCATGCTCCCATTGATGAGGGCTGCCAGCATTGAACCGCATACAAGAACGGCCAGGTTTATGATGCTGTCCCTCCCTTTTGCCTGTTCTTGCGGCGGCATGGGATCGCTGATCGGCGGGGGCCGCTGTATGGTGGCGGCCGCTTTTCTTAAGGAATTTACCGGTCTGGAGATTACCTTTTTCGACTGGATAAAGTATGCCATGCCGGCGGCTGTTATTTGCGTACCTGCGGCAGTTATGATCGTTTACCTGGTGTTTCGTCCGGATCCCAAGTTTAAACTGCCCGTATTTGATGAGGAAATCGGTCCCTGGACTGCTCTGGAAAAAAAGACGCTCATTATCATCGGGGTGACATTTGCCCTGTGGTTGACCAAGGGATTCCATGGCGTCCACTATTCAGTTACCGGAATGCTGGGGGTTGGCGCTCTGGTCCTTTTCGGCATTTTAAAATGGGATGATATTAATGATAATCTGGAATGGGGAACCGCCCTCTTTATTTTCGGCGGCGGCATTTCCCTGGGGCTGGCCATGGGTTACTCGGGAGCGGCCACATATTTTGCCAACCTATTTTTCCCTCTGGTTCAAGGCGGAGGCTGGTTGCTGCTGTTTGCCGGCGTAGCTGTTTTCGGGGCTCTGGTAACCAATGCCATGGCCAACGTGGCTGCCGCAGCCCTGATCTTGCCCATCGTGATTCCAATGGCCCGGCTGGAGGGGGTCAATCCCACGGTTATCGCGCTGTGCCTGGGAATGGCCACTTCATTTGCCATGCTTTTGGTGATCGGTTGTCCGCCCAACGCCATCTCATACAGCTATCGATATTTTAAGGCTGCGGATCTCACCAAAGTAGGACTTGTTGCCACTCCGATTTTATTGCTGGTTCTAGTGTTAGTGGCATCCACCTGGTGGAAAATATTGGGCCTGGTATAATCCAATGAAGGAGTTCCTAACGTTGATTTTTTAAAAAAATTAACTTATTATATGGTAAGATTTTGATTTGTAACCCGTAGGTTTTAACTAAAAAACACTCATGAAAGATATACGCCTTCTTCTTGTTGACGACGAAAATGATTTTCGGCAGACTCTCGCCAAACGCCTGACAAAAAAAGGGATTCCTCCCGAGCAGGCCGAAAGTGGAGAAAAAGCACTTTCCATTCTTGAAAAAAAAGAGATGCACGTTGTGGTGCTGGACGTTAAGATGCCCGGTATGCAGGGGATTGAGGTCCTTCAGCATATCAAAGAAAAGCATCCCAGGACCGAAGTTATCTTTTTAACCGGTCATGCCGCAACTCAGGATGGTGTTGATGGAATTAAGAGAGGTGCTTTTGATTATCTCAGCAAACCCGTAGAATTCGAACATCTGCTGAGCAAGATCAAACAGGCCTATGATAAAGTCGTTCGGGAAGAAGAAAAGCTCAAAGAAGCCGAATTCAGAGAACACATGGAAATGCAAATGGTGACCACTGAAAAACTGGCTTCTTTGGGAACATTGGCTGCCGGTGTAGCCCATGAGATTAATAATCCGCTGGCAATCATAAACGAGTCGGCTGGCTGGCTGAAGCTGATTTTGAATAAAGAAGAAATGGCACAAATGCCCCGCAGGCAGGACTTTGAAAAGGCCCTGAATAAAATAGAAAAGGGGGTTATGAGGGCAAAGAGAATTACACACCAGCTTTTGGGGTTTGCCAGAAAAGATGACTCGGTATTTTCTGAAGTGAATATTATGGAACTGGTGGAAGAAGCGGTTCATCTGGTCAACAGGGAAGCAGCAAACAAAAATGTTGAAATTATACATGAAATATCCCCTGACACGGGAACCATTTGGAGTGATCCCTATCAACTGAGACAGGTGCTGATCAATCTTTTGACCAATGCCATTCATGCAACCGCTGCCGGAGGCAGAATTGCGATTATTCTTGAAGCTGTGAGTGATAATGTTAAACTCACGGTAAAGGACAACGGACACGGCATCCCAAAAGAAAATCTAAAAAAAATATTCGAGCCTTTTTTCAGCACTAAACCCCCTGGTGAAGGGACAGGTCTTGGATTATTCGTCACGCGCGGCATTGTTGAAAAATTGGGAGGAACAATCGAAGTAACAAGCAAGTTAGGTCACGGCGCCAGCTTTTACATTACGCTGCCAAGATATTTTAAAATAAAAGAGAACCTGGACCAGGATGAACGCATACAGTTTTTAGACCATTTAGCGGAACTAAGCAATTCAACACGATAAGTATATAAAGGAGAAAAAATATGATAAAGATACCCACAAAAGTGCTTTTAGTCGACGATGAGGAAGGTTTTGCAGAGATGCTTTCCTTAAGGTTAAAGGAATTAGGCGAAAAAGTCGTAGTGGCTCACAGCGGTCAGGAAGGACTCGATATTTTAGCAAAAACCAGTATTGACGTGGTCATTTTAGATATCAAGATGCCGGGTATGGATGGTATCGAAACTTTAAGAGAAATAAAGAAACAATACCCTATTATAGAAGTTATCCTGCTTACCGGACACGGAAGTACCGAAACTGCCGTTGAGGGAATGAAATTAGGGGCTTTTGATTATCTTATGAAACCCGCAGAGTTTGGTGATCTTGCCGCCAAACTGGAAGGGGCCAGAAAGAGAAAGGATGAGCAGGAAGAGAGGATCAGAAAAGCCGAGGCCAAACTTCTTCTAAGAAGAAGCGGTGGTGCTTTCTAACCCGAAATTTTTCCCCGACCCAATTGTTTAAAGGCCATCCTTGATGAATTCATAACAACTCGAATTCATCAAGGGTTTGCTTTTTAGTATTTTGTGGCTTGTTTTTTCATTCGCCAGTTTTAATGGCTTCGTAAAAAGTCCGATTTAGACGGTTTCGTAAAAAATCGAAACTCTCTTGGAATCGTCATTCCGGCGAAAGCCGGAATCCAGTAATTTCAATAAGTTCTGGATGCCGGAGCAAGTCCGGCATGACGGTTTTGGGACTTTTTACGAGACCGTCAGTTTTAAAACCTTTGTATTTCATGTAAACAGCTTCAGCCTGTTCTCATTTTTTTTACAATGTGTAAACAAACCTGACATATACTCCCGCAAATCTCATCTTAAAAATATCTCGCATTAAAATAAATCCAATTGATTTAGGATGTTAGTCATACCTTCCCTTATTGCTATATTTGGCATGGAGCTTGCTCTTTTTACTTGTACCCTTTTAAAAGGGGTGGGCAGGAAAATTTTTATAATGTTTTATAAAAGAAAATCAATATATATAAATCTTCAAAGAAAGATCATGCTCATCATCCTGTGTGTTGCCATTATTCCTCTGGTCTTTCTTGGAGAGACAATCTATTATCGGTTCGCCAGAACATATGAAGCGAAGATTGAAGATCAGATAAAATACCGGGCAAGATCCTTGTCTGATGCGGTGGAAGTTTTCTTAAGCGAACGAACTGCCATCCTTGCTACCATTGTGGATACCCAAGCTTTTGATTACTTAAAACAGCAGAAGAATCTTGCCAGTATGTTCAAGGTGATCAGCCGGCGTACGGACGGCCTGATTGACCTGGGCGTTATCGACAGCGACGGTCAACACCTGGCATATGCCGGGCCGTATAACCTCAAAGGATTAAATTATTTTCAACAGGCCTGGTTTAAAGAGGTTGTCAGTAAAGGAAAATATATCAGTGATGTTTACATGGGATACCGGCAATTTCCGCATTTTGTTATTGCTGTGCGCGGATACAGCAACGGCCGGAGCTGGATTTTGAGGGCAACTGTCGATTCGGACATATTTTATAAATTGGTCAGGACCGCCCAGACAGGCAAGTCAGGTGATGCTTATATCATCAATAAAAACGGGATTTATCAGACAGCCCCTCGTTTTTCCGGCAAGATATTGTGCAAATCAAATCTGGACCTGACACTTTTTGGTCAAGGCGCTACGGTTGCCGATAAAATTAAGGCTGACGGTAAAACCAAACATGTTGCCGGAACCTGGTTGAAAAATAGCGAATGGCTTTTGGTGATCACCCAGGACGTGGGAGATGAGAAAAGCGGGTTATTGACAACCAGAAATACGGAAATCATAATTATCGTCCTTGGTTGTCTGGCAATAATTTTGGCCACCTTTTTTGCGATGCGCATCATCTTCAAGCACCTGGAAGAAGCTGAAAAGGGGATTAGCGAACTTAATGAACAACTGATTCAATCTGATAAAATGGCTGCCCTGGGAAAGATGGCTACCGGAATTGCCCATGAGATTAACAATCCCCTTGCGATCATCGGTGAAAAAGCAGGATGGATGCGGGATTTGCTGGACGAAGAGGAATTTCAGGAGAGTGAAAATTTTAAAGAGTATGAACAATCCGTAAATAAAATTGAAGAACACGTGGAAAGGGCTCGCAAAATAACCCATAATATGCTCGGATTTGCCAGAAGGATGGAGCATCGTTTAGATGATGTTGATATTAATCATGTGCTAAATCAGACCCTAGAGCTTTTGCAAAGTCATACCCGGACAAACAACATCGAAATAAACAAAGATTTCCAGTCTGAACTGCCGATTATCGAAAGTGATCAATCTCAGCTTCAGCAGGTGTTTTTGAACCTGATAAATAATGCGATTGATGCTGTCGAAAAGGATGGATTGATTGAAGTCAAAACGCGGAAAAAGGATTCTCAGATTCTAGTCACTATAAAAGATAACGGCCCGGGTATTGCCGAAGAACATCTGAAAAAGGTCTTTGATCCCTTTTTCACAACCAAAGAAACCGGCAAAGGGATCGGTCTCGGTCTGTCGGTGAGCTATAATATTATTAAAAAACTAGGCGGCACCATAAAAGTGGAGAGCAAAATATCAGAAGGGGCTGTTTTCAGCGTTAAGCTTCCTATTAAAATTCCGGGAAAAAAATAATAAGGAGATTAAAATAGATATGTTCAGAATACTGGTCGTTGATGATGAGGTCGATTTTTTAGAAACAATTATAAATCGACTTAAAAAGAGAAAACTGGATGCAACCGGTGTGACCAGCGGAGAAGAAGCCGTTGCCCTTTTAAAGGAACAATTATTTGATGTAATTATACTCGACATCAAAATGCCGGGAGGGATAGACGGTATAGAAACATTGTTGGAAATCAAGAAGATTCAGCCCCTGGCCGAAGTTCTTTTACTTACGGGACACGCTTCGATGGAAACAAGTATTGAGGGGATAAAGCTGGGTGCTTTTGATTATTGTCTGAAACCGATTAAATTTGAGGAACTATTGCAAAAAATAGGGGCGGCGTTTGAGAAGAAATCTGCCCATGATAAAAAAATTACGTGATGCCAAGATACAGGGACTGACCCACTATCAAAGCAAGGTGTTTGATCCAGATTAATATTAACATATAGTTTCTCCCTACTCCGGTTAACCTTTGGCGAAGAGATTTAAGGCGGATTCAGGGTTAGCGCCCCTGGATGACTCCTCTCTGCGAAAGGGGAGCCGGAAGGGAGGGATGGGTTTAATCGCCAAGAACCCAACTTCTTTTTTCTGATTATCCAAAATTGAAGATTTCTCAGACACCTGTGCTCGACCTCATTAAACATACGGGCATTCTTTTCTTGAATTCGAGATGATTATTTGTTTATTTGAGGGTATTAATGGCTTCGGAAAAAATTAATCCGGCGTAATCTTGGGGGATTTATTATTTTCCGAGACCCTGAAAGCGATGGAAAGGGGTGCAACCATGGTTTTTCCGGTATCGGGTGTTGAAGTTTTTCCTTTAGTTCCGTTTATCGTTGCATTTATTGTTTCTTTTTTTACCTCCATGGGGGGGGTATCCGGCGCCTTTTTGCTTCTCCCTTTTCAAATCAGCATCCTAGGGTTTACCAGCCCCGCGGTGAGTCCCACAAATCTGGTTTACAACATCATTGCGATACCCAGCGGAGTTTATCGATATATCAGGGAAGGAAGAATGGCGTGGCCTCTGGCCTGGGTGATCATTGCCGGCACCTTACCGGGTGTATTTATGGGTGCTGTTTTTAGAATTAAATACCTTCCGGATCCGAAAAACTTCAAATTTTTTGTGGGTTGTGTCTTGCTTTACATCGGTATCCGGCTGCTTTATGACCTGACCGGGAAAGCCGGCCCAAAAAAGAAAAAAACCAGGGAACTCGAGGAAAAATTCAAGGAAAGGTCAAACCAAATCCGCTTGGGGAAACGACCGGGCTTAGAAAGAAAAGCGGCGGTAAGAACCGTCAGATTTTCTTTTACAAACTACACGTATGAATTTTACGGTGAAACGTTTTCATTTAATACGATCATTCTTTTTACGCTGACTTTTATTGTGGGGATAATCGGCGGCACATACGGCATTGGCGGCGGGGCCATAATCGCGCCGTTTTTAATGGCAATTTTCGGACTGCCGGTTTATACCATTGCCGGCGCCGCATTGCTGGGAACCTTTTTAACATCTATTGCCGGCGTCGCCTTTTATACCTTTATTGCTCCCATATACGCCGATACGGGTCTGGCGATTGCTCCGGATTGGATGCTGGGTGCGCTTTTTGGTTCCGGCGGTTTTTTTGGAATGTATTGCGGTGCCAGGTTACAAAAATATTTTCCGGCCAGAGCTATAAAACTTATATTGGGAATTGCAATTCTCTTTCTTTCATTAAAATACATCGTCAATTTTTTGATATAATAGCCTAAGCCAGACAAGCCCGCCCTCCTGCCAAGCGGAGTGAGGCGGACGGGCCGGAACCAAAAATATTTGCCACAAAGGCACTAAGACACGAAGGATTTTATTTTGTATTCTTTCTTAGTGTCTTGGTGCCTTTGTGGCGAAAAGAAAAAAGTTTTGCCACAAAATGCACAAAATTAACAACCAAGGGACTATTGACGTATGGTAATATTTTTCTTAAAATTTCAATAAAAATTGATGGTCTCATAAAAATTACGGTTCCATAAATGACTTTTGGAGCGTTTATAAAATGAAACTCGGAATTATAGGTCTCCCCGGATCGGGCAAATCCACGATATTTGAAGCATTAACGCAAATCATTCTTCCTGAAGGCCATAAGGGAGAAAACCGTATCGGTACGATACCGGTTCCCGACCCACGTTTGGCAGTCTTAACGGAGATGTATAAACCCAAAAGGACCATTTATGCCCGGGTAGAATATTTCCTTCCGGGAATGCTGAGGCAAAGAAAAGATCAGAAAATTTGGAATCAGGTAAGAGACTGTGATGCTTTGATTCATGTGATCCGAAATTTCAGTGGTTATGGTCTTGAAAAACCGAGACCCTACCATGATTTTCAAGCCATGGATCAGGAACTGATATTTGCGGATCTTGTTGTGGTCGAAAAAAAGCTGGAAAATGTCGAACTGGACAGAGGACGAAATAAGAAGACGTCTTCTCAGGAAGTTTCGCTTTTAAACCAATGTCTTAAAAATCTTGAAACCGAAACGCCTTTAAGAAAGTGCCCGGATCTTGCATCCGCCCATCAGTTAAGGGGCTATGCGTTCTTATCCGCAAAACCCATGCTGGTTATGTTTAACAACGAAGATGAGGATGACACGATTCCTGAAGCAAAAGATTTGACGTCCACGGAAAATTGTACGGTGATTAGGGGTAAGCTTGAACAGGAACTTGCCCGGATGTCCGTTGAAGAAGCAGAGGAGTTTTTGTCCGAGTTCAATATTACCGCATCTGCCATGGACAGGGTCATCAAACAATCCTATGAACTCCTGGGCCTTGTCTCTTTTTTTACCGTGGTTAATGATGAAGTAAAAGCCTGGACCGTAAAAAAACAGACCCAAGCCGTTGACGCAGCAGGGGTAATCCATACAGATATGCAAAAAGGGTTCATACGTGCAGAGGTGATTTCCTATGAAGAGCTCATAACCGCCGGCACCTATCATGAGGCCCGAAAGAAGGGAAATATAAGACTTGAGGGAAAAACTTACGAGGTCCGGGACGGAGATATTATAACCTTCCGTTTTAATGTGTAATCCACCTATATAACGAAACGATAATGTTTATTGATGGAGCTTCTTTCGCCGCCATCCGGCAGCTGGAAACCGGCAAATGGCATCAGAAAAAATGAGCCTATTTGAAATTCCGACAAAATCATCACAAGAAATTCGGGCTATCCGATTCGGTACACGGGGTTTTGAATGTGTTCGCTTTTGCATTGCGGGCACCGACTCGGGCGGGTAAACCGCTTTCGTTTTTCAAAAATAAATCCGCACTCCAAACACTCGGCAGGAATGATAATCAGTTTTTTTCTCTGAGCATTTACAGAGCGCGAAATATGAGAAAGATGGGCATAGACTTCTTTTTCCCGAATTCTTAGGGCCTGTGAGATCTCTCTGGCACTCACCTCTCTTTTATCCAAAAGTTCAATCATCTGCTTTCTTATGGTGTGCACGTAACCTCTGTATGACTCGGAGATAAAAAGTAACCGTTCACCGGTTCAAAGGTAACCCCGCGATTTCTGAACCTTAAAACCGTGAACGGTTACAAAAAAAAGTGATATTTTTCTGCCGGTTTTTTTATTTACTGCCGGATGGCATCATTTTTATTATTCCGCCGATTATATCTCCATTCGCAAGCTCGAGACCTTTTACAAGCACCCTTTGGTCTTGCCACAGGGAAGTCTTCAAGGAAGTGATATAAGAAGTACTGCCTCTTTGGTTCACAAAAGCAGTTCTGTATTGCGTGTCCCCCATTTTAAATCCGATTGAATATACCTTTCTTTCTCCGACAATCAAATAGGCTTCTTTTAAATTGATCTCCGAAATAACGGCATTAATCTCAAAAAACTCCATACTGTCAAAATCGATGCTTTTCGTTGAAAATGCAACCGTATCATTGGGATTCAAAAGCACCCCCATTCCGATGGCTATCAAGAGAAAAAGTGTCTTTGTAAAAACATTCCTGTTATTCATAAAAACCTCCTAATCATTAAACCGTGAATCATTAACCCGTTAATCATCAATTTGGCGCCAATAAAAGGAATTTAAAGCATACGTTACCCCTGGGTTTTCAGTTAAAACACCGCCTTCAACTCCGATATAGATCTGTGGCCCGTCTTTGAACACCGCGATAACCGGCGACGATGCGATGGATGTGCCGATAACCTGGCTGCGATCATGTTTCCCCTGCGTAACAGTATTCCCTTCTCCATCGGTCTCTGTGTCCTCGCTATATTCGAAAGCCGCTTCGCCGGTTTTATAATTGAGCGCATAGAAACGAGCATCTCCTCTTCCGGAAACAACGACACAGGGATCACCGCCGCCGCCCCCCCCCGACTCGGGGGTATAGGTGGTAAAATAGACCACACCGTTAAATACCGTAATAGAAGATGTAATCTTTTCCCCGGGATTTTCCAGCCGGATATACCAGCCTTTTGAATTCAAAAGTGCGTCTCGAGCTTGGATCTTCTCTGCATCCGTACCGAGTACAATTAGGTCAGCGGTAACATCCGTGAGGTCAGATTCGGTCAGGGTGGTAATGGGAAGAGCATCCCAGGTATTCTTAACGGCATAGATTCGATTGACAACGGTTGTCTTTTCGGGGTCGGCCCGGTCTCCGGTTCCAAAAAAGACCATTTCCCCAATAGTTCCTCCGAATGATTCCGCAACCGCATCCGGCGAATAAAAGATTTTTCTTTGGACACCGTCTAATGCCGAGGCCGAAAATAACTTTCTTTTGCTCCATGTGCCGTCTTCGTCGTCATCCTCAAAAGCAAAAACAGCCCCCCCCAGATCCCCGGCATAAACCCGGTTTGTAAAGCCATTACCGGTTGTATCGAATCCCGAAACATCCACAAAACAGTGGGTCATATCCGTATAATTTCCGGCATTAACATTCAGGCTGCTGATGGTCCCGTCCGAGACCTTTATGGTAAAAACGGCCCTTCCCACGGTATCGGAAGCGGGAGTGGCCTGGTCCTGGTTGCTGTCATAGCCCCCGGCCAGTAAAAAAACCGTATCCGATCCACTCGAGGTTTTTATCTCATGTACGGTAGGCGTGGACCAGGACTGACCGAGAGTGGCATTTATTCCATCAACACCCGCCAGAAAATCTGATTCTATCTTGAAAAGGTAGCTTGGTGCGTTATAGGTTGTAACATCAAGGGCATAATAATCGGAGCCTCCCCGGCGCTCCCCGAAGAAGAGAATTTTCTGGCCGGTATCTTGATATAGTACGGGGGCGCCGTCCACAAAATAGTCATGGTTGGTAGTCGAATCCGACAATAATTGTAACCGTGTGAGTTGATCCGGTGGTATGAACCCCCATACCTCACTTCCGTCACTGTCTTTGAAACAATGCATCATCCCGTCATTGTTACCCGCAAATATAAAAGACTCGTCCACAGCACCGTCGCCGGTGGTATCATAGTGCGCAACCGATGGCTTTGAGTGGAGGATATCTCCCAGTATCCAGTCCCTGCCTATGCCATGTATGTCGTTGATCACGTCATCTTTTTCAGTTTCGGTGGAAACGCCAAGCTCTCCGGGTAAAATATCGTCGTTGCCGGTTGAGAAGGCGTTCGATGAATCGATCAGGTCTACCGAAGATCCCCTATAGGTATAAAGATTCCGGGTTGCCTGGTCAAGGAGGAGTGCACCGATGCCTCCTTCAAGCACATTGGGACCATCCGACAAAACAGACCAGAAAGATCGGGCATTGTCCTTGATGGCGCCATTGGACAGTGTGGCCGGAATACCGTTAGCATCAATGATGGTTCCTTGGTCATTCAGTCCGTACTTTTTGACATTGCCGGCCCACCTGCCGTCGACCTGGGGTTTAAAAAAGCCTACGTAAAGTGAGTTGCCGGCAAAGGTTCGGTTCATGCGGCTGACCGGTACCACCGGAGAGACATATACGGCATTCACATCTGCAATATCTTCCATGATCAGTTCAAAGGCCATGTAAAGGCCCGAAATGCTGTTCGCCGTGTAATACTGCCCGCCGCCGTTTACTGCCGTATCTTCTAAAAGCTGCTGATCTGTTTTAAAGCCAATGGTATACGTAAAGATATTCTGTTTTTCAAAAGAATCTCCGGATGTGCCCAGGGAAGAGTTTAAATCATTTTCATAAAGATACTTGGCCACATCATCCAGATAATCTGAACCAGAAGAACCATCAGTTCCCGGATCATTGCCGTCATTATCATAATCACCAATGGTATCCCCGTTGATATAGGCGCCGGATGCAAGTTTTGAAGATATATCCTGGGTGGATGCACCGTCTGTCATCAGGATGATATAGTTCTTCTGGCACCGATACTGCATGGGGCATGTATACTGAAAGCAGCCGGTGCCGCTGGAATCACAAGTGGAATTGTATGTTCCGCCACTTCCGTTAAACCAGCTTTCCTTGCCGGCAAAATAGAGACCCGCCTCGGCCAACGTCTCGGCCAGGGGGGTATATCCGGAAGCAGGAAGACTGTTTACCTGGGTAATTAAAGCAGTTTTCTCAGTACCACACACAGAAATGATATATCCTCCCTGACAGTCACCAGCATTGTTGTTGAATCTCATCAGTCCGAATCGTACATTTTCCGTGTTATTGATGATATTGGTAACGACCTCCTTGGCTACCGAAGTCCTGGTCCGTGGAGTACCTATACCGGATAGATCATAGTTTAGCCAGTTCCCCATATACAGTCGTTTCTTATTGCCGCCGCACACATAGTTTTGCCCGGAATCCCTGATTTTTCTGTTTGAATATCCTTTAGTTGTCAAATCGGTTACAACAGCCGAACAATTCAAAACACTGGTGCTGCTTGCAAACACACTGTAACCGCCATGATATGATAAATAGACCGTATCGTTGGTATAGGGACCCGTATAAGTACTGCTCGGATCATAATATACTCCAGGAATATCTGCTGTGCTCATACTCCCCGACGTGTCAAAAATAATGAGGATGTTGGGTGTAATTGAGATGGTTGCAGCCCCGTAAATTTCGGTATCATCAGCCCAAAGCTGAGAAGAAAAAATTAAAATCATAGCCAATGCGAATAATAAGGACCTTTTCATGGGTGATCCTCCTTTTTAAGACAAAAAAACATCAGTCTTTTTATTATTTAAGAAATTAAAATTAAAATTTATTAAAGATTCTATATACTCCCATCTGAACTTTTGAGTTCCCCCTTGTTGACGTTGCGGTAACTCCATATCTGCGAACTTCATAATTCCTTAAACTATACCCGGACCCGGGCGGCGGGGGATGTATGTGTTTATCAAACGGCAGATTATTGGTGTTAGCGATATTTAAGTTTGTGTCCTGGATACAGCGGATCTCTATTTTAGCGTCCTTCGTACCGTCAGCGTCTATGTCCACTTCGAGCGACGGTTCAACCGACGAATCAACATAAGCCAACGTGTCAGCAGTTGTCAGGAAGGTATCGGTCATCCATGTATCGCTTGTTTCCAGTGCAAAATGCTCACCGGCTTCGGCGTGATATAAATTTTGAACGGCGTGTATTTCGTTTGAGGCGATCTGCACCTCAATCGTTGATGTCCGGGTTGCCGATATGCCCAGCATTGTAAGCAAAACCAGCAAAACCATAGATAGAACAATAACAGAACCGTCTTCATTTCGTATCCGTGTGTTGTCTTTCATGATTTTTCCTCAATTCATTTCATATAACCAAAAAACTTACAGTGATTGAGATTTTAAACTGACAAGCCGGAGTGTTTTCCCTCTGCCTGTGACGATTATCTGTATGAGCTTGTTACCGGGTACCGGGGTGCTTGCTGCCGTAGTGCCATTGGTTATAACCCACCTGACCGTAAAACCGTCGGCAGTTGGGGGGTCCTCCTGGTGAGTATTTCCGGCTGTGTCTAACCCAGGGGGATTGCCGGCCGCATCCAGCCAGGGGTCGGTGTATGGCAGGCCCATGAGTTCTTCGAGCTTGTCCATACCCCATGTGTTGACTTCCGTGAGTTGAGCAGCGCTGAAATTCCCCCGGATGGCAGACGTCTGCATGGCGGCAACCGCAAGCAGACCTATGGCAAAAATAGAAATGGCAATAAGCACTTCTATAAGGGTGAACCCCTCATCTTTTTTCGATTTTATCGTCCTGGTTCCCATGCTTTTTGTATATGATTTACCCGTTTTCATGGTATCATCCTATATGCCTAAATTTCGGCATTTGATAACCGTTGTTAAACGTCTGCGTCTTAAGTTGTCATTGGGCGGCGCCAGAATCTGTGTGCCCCGCTGATTCAAGTACGTGTTATTATCTATCGAAGGCAGCAGACCCCTGCCGGTCCGGGCCACGACCGTTATTTCCACGGACCTGATTTGAATTTCACTTCCGGCAGGAACATTGCCGCCGCCGGGATTCAGCACAACCGGAGGAGAAGCTCCGGTCAAATAAACAAAATCCAGGGCATCGATGTTTTGGGCTACGGGCTGATTATTCCTGACCAGTTGATCAACAACTCCGTCTCCGTCTGAGTCGTTAAGATTATAAGTTATGTTTTCATTGGGATCACCTGTATCTCCGTCCGGAGGATCCCCGGGATTATCCCCCCTGACATCTTCCGTAAAGGTGATAGAATTCGCTAATGCTTGTCCCGTAGTGATCCCAAAATTTCCGGTATTCATGGGATCGCAACCCGCCATTCTGATTTCTCTTTGCATGTAAAACATGGCGGCCCTGAGATTCTGCTGCATAGTAGCGGTCTGATCTTGTACAAGATAGGATTTATGCTGGCTCAAAAAAGTGGAATAGATCGCTCCCATGGCCAGCAGAGATACGGCCATGCCGACGAGAAGCTCTAAAAGGGTAAACCCCTGATTTGACACTTTGAATGAAATACATCGTTGTTTCTGTTTTATTTCCATGCCCCCTTGCTCCATCTTTGCAATTTAATTGCTCCCGAAGTCAACGGACCGACTCTGTAATAATCGGTATTCGCCGAATTTGACAGATAGGCGTATCCTGCATTACTGGTTCCCCTGGAATTAAACGTTATGGTGTCCACGGCAAAGGTTTTTTTATTCGGACCATCAAATTTAACCCCGCTTCCATAATCTTTTAACATAACGGTTTTATTCAAAAGACTCACCGTATACTGATCCGGATTCACACGATAATTAACCCGGCATTTTTGATTGTATTTTATGGCCGCCATCTTTGCCAGTTGCAGGTTTGAATAAAGATCACGCGCCGCGCTTTTCAAGCGATATTTCGGCAGCCAGCTCAAAAAACTCGGTACGCCCACAGCCGTCAATAACCCCAATAGAGCAATAACGATGACAAGCTCTGTCAGTGTGAACCCTGCTTTTTTTCCCATGGTGCCAAACTCCTTCCTACAATTTTCGTGCCACAACACATATTTTTAAAAAAGATTTTAAAAGATACGATATAGAGAAAACGATTATAGATTATATATCTTTGATATAATTGTTAATAATCAATGTATCCTGGTGCCGGTTAATAATATTAAGGAATTTTGTATTGATAAATTCAGTTTTGAAGTGTGATATTTTTGACAGAAAAACTATTAAATAAATTTATAGGGATATAAAATTATTTTATACTCCCGTTGCGGATATATTCAACGGCATTTTTAAACAGTTGTATACCGACGGTGGGACCGGATTCCGCTTTGCTTTGCCGGCGTTTGTTATTTTCCTTGATTCGCGTCCAGTCGGGATGATTGGTCCAGTGGTTGAAGGCTTCGGGATGGGGCATCAGACCGAAAATTCGGCCGCTGGGATCACATATCCCGGCGATATCATAAACCGATCCGTTGGGGTTGAAAGGGAATTTGCCGTCTGCGGTTCTGCCGTCGGGCATTGCATACCGGAGAACGACCTGGTTCTCATCAATCAGACGGCGGATCGTGGTCGGGTCGGCATAAAATTTTCCTTCCCCATGCCTTACGGGAAGTTCCAGCCGATCTAATCCATGGGTAAATATGCAGGAAGATTCGGAAATAACCTTCAAAGTCACCCAATCGTCCCTGAAATTTCCACAGTCATTAAATGTAAGTGCAACCGACCGCCGGGTGTAGTCATGGTCGAAACCGGGCAAAAGTCCAAGATTGACAAGGGTCTGGAATCCGTTACATATGCCGATGACAAGGTTTCCGGCATCGATAAACTCTAAAATCTTATTCCCCAGATTTGTCTTCATTCGGACCGCCTGGATCACACCGGCACCGTGATCGTCTCCCCAGCTGAATCCTCCTCCGAACACCATAATCTGAAAATCGGTTAAATTCACGGATCCGTGGATAAGAGCGTTTATATGAACCCTGTGGGCATCGGAGCCGGCAAGCCTTAAGGCATAAGCTGTTTCATTGTCGCAGTTCAAGCCGTACCCCGTAAGGACAAGGGCCCTAATGTGATTCATTTCATCTCTCCATTATCCTTTATAATAATTCTCCAAAGGGCTTTTTCCAGGCGTCTTTGAGTTCCTGCACAGAAATGTTTATAAGCGGCCTGCCGTCAATCCCCTTTATGATGAAGTCGGATTCATGGGTTACGGACCCGATACAGGCACAGGTAAGCCCTTTAAACATTTTTTCGAAAATATTTCTGTTTTCAGAATCGACGGTTACAATGAAACGGCCGGCCGATTCCGAAAATAAAATAACATCATTGCGATCGAGCGGATCGGTCGGAACAAGACCCAGGTCAACCGTCATCCCGAGATTCCCGCCCATAGCCACCATGGCAAGGTGTACCCCCAGACCGCCGCGATATATACCGTGAACAGAGGCCACCTGCTCTTTGTCAACGGCATGGCCCAACGCACGGTACAGATCGACGGACGCTTCCGGAAACACATGGGGCACATTCCGCCCCACATATCCCAAATGCTCGTAATATTCGGATCCACCGAGTTCGTTTCTCGTGGTCCCCAATATGTAAACCAGGTCTCCGGGAATTTTGCTGTCCATGGTGACACATTTTGCGATATCGTCGATAACGGATGTTGCGGAAAACTGAAGGGTCTCCAGTGCCGAAACTTTGTGGGTTTCGCCGTATGACCCGGTAAGGTGGCCGTCAACGTACATACTGTCCTTGCCGGATAGAAGCGGTATTTCATAGGACAGACAGATGTCACGCAACGCCCGGCATGATCGCACAAGCTGTGCCGCCTTGAATTTGCCGTCCGGGTTATTTTGAGGGTGAAATTGAATACTGGGCCAGCAGAAATTATCCACGCCGCCGATACGGTCAAAATTTGCACCCACAGCAAGGAGTCTGCGCACCGCCTCATCAATGGTACAGCTTGTCATGTGATAGGCATCGATGGCGGAATAGGCGGGCAGCAGCGCCTGGGAAAATACAAGACCTTTTTTAGAGTCGATCACAGGCCGTATGACCACCGCGTCACTATTGACATCACGATCCGCACCCACGAGGGGCTTAATCACGCTGGACCCCTGAACTTCATGATCATACTGCCTGCTTATCCATTCCTTGGAGCAAATATTGGGGCGTGAAAGCAGATCCTTTAGTAACATATCATAGTCACACGGCTCTTTTAGAACCGGCTCAAACAGACCCCGTCTTTCCGGTGACTGCCATTGGGCATCAAATTCCCACTGGGGAAAACCCGACGTTAAAAGATCCATATCTATGTAAGCACAGGTCCGGCCGTTATAGGTGATATGAAGTTTTCCCGTATGGGTGTAACGGCCGATGACTGTGCTCTCTACGGCATGCATTCCGGACAGCTCCATAAAATATTCAAGATGCGCCGGATCAACGGACACGGTCATTCGTTCCTGGGATTCGGAAACCCATATTTCCCATTGATCAAGTCCCTGATATTTTAAAGGAACTTTTTCAAGTTGGACCTCACACCCGTTGCTAAACCGGGCCGATTCGCCCACCGATGATGAGAGCCCTCCCCCGCCGTTATCCGTAATAAATCTTATCAGGCCCCGGTCCCTGGCTTCTAACAAAAAATCGTGCATTTTTTTCTGGGTATAAGGATCACCGATCTGAACATGCCCGGCAGGGGTATGCTCGGAAAACGTCTCTGACGAAGCGGTAACGCCGTGAATCCCGTCTTTTCCAACCCGCCCGCCGCACATGATAAGCAGCTCTCCGGGAGATGTTTTCTTTGTTTCCGACGGTTCTTCCTTGATAACGGCCGGCATGATTCCTACTGCCGTCACGAAAACAAGGCACTTTCCCATATATCCGGGATGAAACAAAACCTGCCCGAAGGTTGTGGGAATTCCGCTCTTGTTACCGCCGTCTCTTACCCCTTCAATAACACCATCCAGAAGGCGTCTGGGATGGAGACGCGGCTTAAGGGGCCCGTTATAATCCCTGGGTCCGACACAATACCCGTAACTGCCCATGACCAGCTTCGACCCTTTGCCGGTTCCCAGAGGATCACGGTAAACCCCGACAATACCGGTGATGGCGCCGCCGTATGCCTCCATATTGGACGGAGAATTGTGGGTTTCCCCGGTAATAACATAATAATGGTTGCTGTCAAATCGTCCCACGCCGGCATTATCCCACAACACCGATACCACCCAGGGATTTTTTTCCTTCAGGGTTAGCGTCGGCGTTTCGATGCAGGTTTTAAATAGATTGTCTATAACCTCGGTCTCACCGGTTTCAAGATCCAGATAACGGAACAGCCCTCGAAAGGTATTATGGTTACAATGATCGCTTCTGGCCTGGGAAATATATTCAAGTTCAATATCCGTGGGATCTGAAAGGTCCACGCAAGCCCGCGAGGCTCGCACTTCGGCATCCAAAAAATAGGATCTTATGACCGGTATATCCGAAGGGTTCAATGCCAGGCCCCGTTCGTCACTAATCTTTTTTAAGGTCGAATCGCTGTCTACCGATATTGTTGACACCGTGGGGGTATGGTCAAGAATGACACTGGGGATGATAATACCGGTTCCTTGGGCAGGATTCCATTTGTCGGCCGGAAAAATTTTCCACTGCTGAATGATATCATTGGCAAGAAGTTCGGCGGCAATCTTATTCATGTCTTCCACGGCCAGGCCTTTACCTTTCAGGCAATATCGCTTTGAAGTGTAGATCGCCTGACCCGGGCCGAAGGTTATCCCCAGAATATCTTCCACCGCCTCAACAGCGGTACTTCCGGGATTATCCCTGACACCCGGTCTGTATCCGACCCAGATGGTCCAGTCAAATTCCATATCAAGGGGATCCAAGGAGGAGACCTGTGTTACCGGATTGGTAAAGATTTCTGTTTGGATGGTTTTCAGCTGATCCTTGGAAAGATCCGCGTCAATGGTGACAATGTAAACGCAGCGAACGCTGACCAGATCGATACCAAAATAATTCTTTGCCTTCCGGCGAATTCCGTTCCCTTCAGCATCAAACAGCTCGGATTTTAGGGCTATCTCAAGTCGATATGGCATCGTCGAATTGCATCCATCCGTAGTAACAACTAACTAAAAAAGACCCGCGCAATATCATTATAGAACACATAT
>Ga0315537_1000691_pt1 | contig 26841 bp, 23 predicted proteins | sample SalMarSW160270MG_FD_203091 | JGI IMG/M metagenome (GOLD analysis project Ga0315537, IMG submission 203091) | Salt marsh sediment microbial communities from the Plum Island Ecosystem LTER, Massachusetts, United States - Salt Marsh Sediment SW1602-70 ...
ACTCCCTTGAGGGAACCAATACGGGCCAGACCCAGAAGAAGATCCAAATACAAAGCCGCCACTGAAGAACAATGGATCTATCTTGCCTCAGCACCACAAAGGGGACATGTTGACTTTGCTTAAACACCCCTTTTCGCCATCAAAATTACTCGGCCAGGATCTTTTCTGCCTGAGGTCTATAGGCCTCCATTACATACGGAAGGCCGGAAATCTTTGCCGCCTCCTCGGTCAGGGCCATGAGGTCCTTGCGGGAGACGAGGGAGAGCTTAAAGTTCCTGCTCCCTGCCATCAACTGCTGCAGCCCAACCCGGAGCTTCTGGCTGAAGGTATAGATACCCATCGCACCGAGAGGTATATCCTTCATCGCATCCCCATACTTCCCCTTGAGCTCTTCATACGAAACGAAGATCTCCTCGACGCTCTTGCCGTATTTGGCAACATTCTTCGGCAGATCGCCCTCGGCCAGCCACTGCCCGATGTTCTTCCCTACCATACCGGGGATCATGAGGGCCCGCCCCATGCAGACTGCCTTCACATATGGGCTCCCCATGGCGATGGCCTTGAAGACCCCGTCTTCGCCCGAGAATCCGCCCGCCATGGCCAGGTCGGGAACCCTAATCTTTCTCTTGGCGAGCTTCTCGCAGTATTCATAGGCGAGGGAGTGCAGGTAAAACGAGGGGATACCCCACTCATTCATCATCGGCCACGGGCTCATACCCGTGCCGCCGGGGGCGCCGTCGATGGTGAGGAGGTCCAACTGCGCCTCCGCCCCGTACCGCAGCGCCATGGCGAGCTCTACGGCTGAGTAGGCACCGGTCTTGAGCGTGATCCGTTTAAAGCCGACCTTGCGCAGCCGCTCGACCTCCTTTAGGAATCCCTCTTTATCCACAAAGCCCAGACGAGAATGGCGTTCGAACTCCTTGATCTCCCCTTCCTTAAAGGCCTTCTGAATCTCAGGGACGGTCGGATCCGGGGTGACGATGTACCCCCTCTTTTTGAGCTCCAGGGCGCGTTCTAACTCGCGTACCTTGATCTCACCGCCGATGCACTTGGCACCCTGCCCCCACTTGAGCTCAATGGTATCGAGTTTATGCTTGTTCAAGACGTATTCGGCAACGCCAAAGCGCGTATCCTCCACATTCATCTGGACGAGTATCTCACCATACCCCTCGTGGAACCGCTTGTATGTCTCGATGCGGCGATCCATCTCAGGGGAGCTCTTGACCTTCCCGTTGCCGTCCAGCTCCAGCTTGGGGTCTATGCCGCAGACGTTTTCACCACAGACAAGGGTGACCCCAGAGATGGCGGCACCGATGGCAAAGTGTTCCCAGTTCTTCTGGGCAATGAAGGTCGAACCCAGCGCACCGGTGAAGACGGGGATACGCATCTTGACCTTCTTTTCCCACCCGTACTCCGTCTCGGTGTCAACAGCCGGGAAAATGGCCGTGTCGGGACTTGGTTCAACCCCATCGGGCAAGCCCTCAGCACCCACGGCATAACCCTGGATGTTGAGGTGGGAGTAATCCACGGGATAGTCTTTGTCGGCCCCTGCCGTGATCTCACCGAAAGGACCCGGGTAGATTACCTCTCGCCCCCTGAACGAGGCAAGCCACACCTCACAGCCACCCTTACACCCGTCGAGACAATCGGCGCAGAGCCCGGACATGGGAACAACCGTTCGCGCTCGGTTGAAGGTCCCTGTTGCTGAACTTGAATTTGGTCTTTTTAAATTCATCAGACCACCTCCCCTTCTGTTATTGTAGAAACTTTGTGCATTGGCTTGAAATCAAACAACATTCTTGAAAGGATCCCTCAAAGACAACAAAAAAAGCGCCCTTTTGGACGCTCTATTTTCAGCCAGGACACCTCTTTGTGCCATTGTTTCTTTACCAGGTTGTCGCTCGGGTGTCAAGGGTTTTTTGAATCGGATCTAAAAGCGAGATAACAGATGCGGCTGAAAAGGAGGTAAAATTATGTTGTCTCTGGGCCTTCACGCTTGAATCTAATCTTTTCTCCTTTTTTTGCAGCAAATCAATATGGTACAGGTATTTACAAGGCATGATAGTTGTGCTATATTTAACAACGGGGGAAAATAGGGCAACAAGCCCCTGTGCTGGTGCCAGCCAGTACTGTGGTATCAGGAACCCCCCTAAACCCCATAGCCTGATCCGTGTTTTCCCCCTTTACATTGAACGCAAGGGGTGTCCAAAAGGACATCCCTCATTTTTTTAGTAACTCAACAAAGAGCTACCTTGAAAGTCTCATCGTTACATATTACTTTATAATCAAGCTCTCGAGGGCACAAGGAAACGAGGATTATACAGGATAACAAATACAAGAAGGAGAACCACATGGATAGAAAAAAGATGTTTGCATGGTTGCTATTGTTAAGTCTACTATTGTTCGTATTCGCCGCCAACCAGGCCATAGCCAAGGAAAAAACCGTCATCCTTAATGTTCCTGCATGTAGTTCGTGACCAGCAGTTGTACAGAGGATAGGTTCTATCCTCACATCTACTGACGGTGTGCTCAACGTCTCAATTAACAGAAGGAACGCTACCGCCCGTGTTACCTTTGACGATACCAAAACCGATGTAAAGCAGATAGTAGAAAACCTTGAACAAGCAGGATACCCCGTTAGGGGGGAACCTCAGTTTGTAGACTAATATGTACCGCTCCATCCCGAGCAGGGATGACCCTATTCCTGTACAGAAAATAAGGCTTCCACATATATCAAGGTTACGTAAGGTAAACTGCTAAAGAGAAAATCTGGGGACTTCTATGGTTGCTTGCAGTTGTGCGGTCAAGTTTCTTCGCAACTTATTCCATTAAACCAGGCAAAAAGAGGGCGATCTGAGGGAAGAGGATCAAAATGATAGCGCACACAATTAATGCAGCAAGGAAGGGGAATATTCCCCTAAATATGGTCTCTAAAGGCACATCCGGGGCCACCCCCTTGATGATATACACATTTATCCCCACCGGTGGCGTAATGACCCCCATCTCACCAACCAACACTATGATCACCCCAAACCATATGGGGTCAAAGCCCAGAGTTAATATCACCGGAAGCAGAATTGGGACAGTAAGGGTAATCAGGGCGAGCGAATCCATAAAGCAGCCACCGATTAAATAACCAAAGATCATGAACCCCATAATAACTTTTGGGGATACGTCCAGTCCACCTAACCACTCTGATAGCTCAAAGGGAACTCTGCTCACCGCCATGAAATGGCCGAAAACAGTGGCTCCGGTAACAATGAGAAAGACCATAGCCGTTATCCGCGTTGTTTCGGTGAGAGAACTTAAAAATCCTCGCCAGGTAAGCTGCCGCCTCACCAAGGGAATAAGCAGTGCTCCAGCAGCACCCGCAGCACCCGCCTCAGTAGGAGTAAACCACCCAGCAAAAAGACCACCCATAACCAAGCCAAACAAAACAAACATCTCAACGACACCACCAAGAGATGCGACCCGCTCTTTCCAGGTAGCTTTCACCCCGGCCGGGCCAAGCTTGGGGTTCCGCCGGCAGAGAATAAAGACGGTAAGGGCAAAAAAAGTAGCGAGGAGTATGCCGGGGAGAATACCAGCAGCGAAAAGCTTACCGATGGACTCCTCAGTCAATATCCCGTAGATAATCAAGATGGTGCTTGGCGGAATGAGTATTGCCAGGCTACCTGCAGAGGCAACGCAGCCGGTAGCCAGGGCTGGATCATAATGATACTTTTTCATCTCAGGCAATATTACCTTACCCATGGCTGCCGCAGCTGCAGTGGTTGACCCACAGCAGGCACCGAAAGCAGCGCAAGCGTAGCAGGTGGCGACACCAAGACCACCAGGTAGTTGCCCGAGAAATCTAAAGGCAGCTTGGTACAGGCGACTACCCATCCCAGAATAGAAGGCAATGGTACCCATAAATACGAACATGGGAACCACCGTTAAGGAATAGGATGAGAACATCACCCAAAAATCCTTAGCAAGGATGCTCAAAGCAGCTGACACCGAAGTCATATAAGCAAAGCCGAGAAAGCCGATCAGAGCCATCGCATAGGCTACCGGCATCCGCATGAGGAAGAGGGAAATCAGAAGAACAATACTGATGATGGCAATCGTGCTCGGGCTCATCCCTTCACCGCCTTACCGAGTGACTGAATAACGTCAACAAGGATCACCAAGCAGAGCAAGGCAACACCAAAGGCTATCGCATATATATAGGGATAAAAAGGGAAAAGACCTGTCATGGATACTGCACCAGCCCGCCGCATTTCGTTGGCCAACACAATGCATTGCCAGGTTACCAAGGAGAAAATGCCGAGGCTGAGAATACCGGTAATGCTACCAATAATCCCCTGAGCCCGCTGAGGAAAGCGCGCCACCAGCAGCTCTACCTGGGTATGAGCTCTTTGCACAGCACAATTGGCAAGGGCGAAAGCAACCAATACCGCCGCAATAAAACAGACATAGTCGTACGTGCCGAAAAATGGTCTCCAGACCATACGGATGACGATATTGCCGACAACAAGAAGGAACATTGCAAATACGCCAGCCTGAGCGATCTGGTCACAGAACTTACTCACGAATCGAATAATGCGGTCTAAAAAATCCACGTGCCTTGATACCTCACCACAATATCTTATAGGGGGTACCCTTCTCACGCTGCCCGAGCCACCGAGGGCACCCCCTATACAGTTTTTATATGTTACATTTCAGACTCGACCTACTTTTCGGGTTTCCACGCCCTATAGTTTCGCTTATTATATTTTTCTACGATCCTAGTCGCTCCATCAACTATCCTTCTTCCAGGAAAACCCTGTTCATTCAGTTTGTCGATATATTGGTCTCTCACTGGTGCCAGCATCCTCTTTAACTTATTCACTTCTGTCTTAGAAAAATAAATAAACTCATGTCCTCCAGGGGTCTCCTTGGCAAAGTCCATCGCGTGCTGCTGGTTATATTCCCAGATTTGACCGGCGTCTTCCACCGCGTCCTCGGCGACAGCGTCAAAAGCATCCTGAAGATCCTTTGGCAATGAGTTCCATTTATCCCAGTTCATCGTGATATGGAAAAACTCGGAATAGAAGTAGGGGACAAAGGTGGAATATTTGAAAATTTCGTGGTGTTTCCACCCCTCAAGCGTCTCAAGCGGGGAAATAAGTGAGTCGATCATCCCCTTTTTCGCTGCAACGTACACATCACCCATTGGCATAGATATTGGGTCACCTCCAACCGCCTTAACCCCCAAGACACCCCCGCCGGTGCATCGTATTCTCAAACCCTTCATCTCATCCACTTTGCGAATCGGTTTATTTGTATGCAGCCAGCCGGGTCCAGTGCCAGCAAGATACAGTACCTTTGCATCTTTAAGCTCCTCCGGGTCCCAATACTTATAGTGTTCCCAGACGGTGTCGGAGGCGGCATTACAATTTTCCGGCGGAGCAACGCCAGCCTGATTGAGGGCCATAATGACTGGAAAGCGACCCGGGGCATAGCCAAACGAAGAGATACCCGCGTCTGCGATACCCTTAACGACCCCGTCGTAGATCTCACCTCCACCCAGCAACGTCCCAACCGGATACCATTGAATGTCGATGGTGTACTTACCATCAGTAGCCTCTTCCACCATCTTGAAGTATCGGGGTATTTGATCTACGTGCGTGAAGTGCGTCATAGGCCAAATGGAGACGAATCCTATTGTTATCTTTTCCGGTTCGGCCTTCGCTACATTGGGCCCAGCACAGAGAAACATTGCAACGAAAATACCAGCTAACACACAAATCAAAAATTTCTTTTTCATGGCTTACCTCCTTGGTAAGGCTTGCTATTTTTTTGAGCCTGCTTTCCCTATTGTTACCCTATCGCCTCCTTTCTATCTCCCTTCCTTATCAATAGCCTACTTCAATAGCCTACCGACACCTAGGGTAAGAGATCGAGAGTATTAATTATATATTTTACGATATTTGTAGTATATTTTATATAATATCTTTGTCAAGTAAAATCTTCAGGTAGGACTTGTTAAGGAGGCTCAACAAGATGTCACCCTAACATATTCTCGTGAATACCTTAATAATTCCATATGATTACGATACACGGACGAGGATCATCTGAGCAGCCCCTCCTAAATTCATGCTGCAATACATTCTTTTGGACGATGCTATAGAATGGAGCAGATCATTGTTAGGTAACTTCATAGACAGTAATGAGTACCTTGTCTGCGCGTCTTTCGCCAGTTGCAACCGCGATAATACCGTTCAGCCATGCATAACCGGGTGCGCCGGTCTCAAACATCGGTGTCGAACGAAAGTAATATGCACGTGGATCAACCTCATCACCTGCGGCCAGCCTTTCCATCACGTCTTTCGGGCCGTGGCGTAATCCCCAATTAGTGATATAAATCAGAGCGCCATCATTCGTTTGCAAGGTATAGTGTGCCGTCAACTCGGCGATGCCATCTCTCCGAATGATTTGCCAGTCAGCGCCGCCGGGTAGTACGCGTCCGGATAGTCGGGGGCCGGCAAAAGAACCACCTGTAATACTAATGATTCGTCTCTCCCCATATGGCCCTTGACCAACAAGAAGCGGAGGTTCGATTTCAACTATTGACGCATAGAGAAAACAAAAAGAAGGTGTTACCGAAACTTTCGGGATCTGTTCTTTACTCATATCAACACCTCCAGTCATTATCAACTACGTTTCCCAAACGTTGGCGCGATCTAACGTAGCTGCGTGAAAGAGAATCCCTCCTATCTCAATGCAGCCGCTTTTATAAAAATGAGAAAGTTCTAGCACCTTACCCTCTTCTACTTCTATTGATCAATTTGTACGCCTCAGCAACCATGAAGATGGTGGAGGCGGAGAAAATGACGATCAGCCAATCACCAACAGCCAGGGGGAAGACGCGGAAGGCCCCCTGTAGTACGGGGATATAGAGCACGAGAATAAGGATGACGCACTCCCAAAGGATAGCCAGCCACAACCACCGATTCGCGAAGACCCCAATCTGGAAGAGCGAACGCTGTTCCGACCGACAGTTGAAGGCATTGAAAAACTGTATCAGGATCAAGGTAACAAAACAGAGGGCTCGGGCCTCCACTGCCCCCCGGCCCGCATGGATTGCCCAGACAAAGATCGCAAGTGAAACGAAGGCGGTCCACATCCCTGCCCCCATCAGGTAGCGCAACACCCCCGGTGTAAAGATGGTCTCGTCCCTCGGCCGGGGAGGTACCTCCATAATGCCCGTCTCCGGAGGATCGAGGGAAAGGGCGATGGCCGGGAGCCCATCGGTGGCGAGGTTCACGTATAAGATATGGATGGCAAGCAAGGGAATGATTCCTGCCGGCAGACCAAAGAAGGGGCCGAAGAGGATAGCCACCGCCATAAGAAGGATCTCCCCCAAGTTACACGACAGGAGGTAGACCAAATATTTCTTTATATTGCCGTAGATCCCCCTCCCCTCGGCCACCGCCGCCACGATGGAAGAAAAGTTGTCATCGGTGAGAACCATGTCTGCTGCTTCCTTGGTAACATCGGTCCCGGTAATCCCCATGGCGATGCCGATATCGGCCTGCTTGAGGGCAGGGGCGTCATTGACCCCATCCCCGGTCATGGCCACGACGTGCTTTTTCGCCTGCAGGGCCGTGACGATCTTCAGCTTGTGGGCAGGAGAGACGCGGGCATAAACATCGACCCCCTCAACTATGGAATCTAATTTTCTCTGGCTTAACTGTTCAAGCTGGTGACCACTGACTATCTGCCCCCCTCTCATGATGTCTAACTCGGCGGCAATGGCCTCAGCAGTAACCTGATGATCTCCGGTGATCATGACCGTCTTAAGCCCCGCCCTCTCACACGTCTTGATGGCCTCCTTCACCTCCTCCCGGGGGGGGTCAATCATCCCTGCGAGGCCGACGAAGACCATTCCCTCCTCCACTGACTCATCCCATCCCTCCTTATCAGGGAGACGGCGATATGCGAACCCTAAGACCCGCAGGGCATCCCCGGCCATTGCGCGGGCGAAATCGAGCATCCGCTCCCGCTCCTCGAGGGTCAGGGGTTCCTCCCTACCTCCTCTGGAAATATAGGCACTGGCATCCAAAACGACTTCCGGTGCCCCCTTCATAAAGGCGATCTGGTTGTCGGGGGATCGGTGAATGGTAGTCATCCGCTTTCGCTCCGAAGAGAAGGGGATCTCTCCGATGCGGGGGTATTCCTGAACCAGCTTTCCCTGCTCCAAACCGGCCTTCTGCGCGAGGACCACCAAGGCACCTTCAGTCGGATCCCCTTTGATCTCCCACCCACCTTCACTATGGGTGAGATGGGTATCGTTGCACAGGGCACCGGCGAGCAAGAGCATCTCCATGTCTTTGTCCTTTATAGGTTCGTACTGCCCTCCTTCTAAGGAGAAGGCACCCTGTGGCTCATACCCAACCCCGGACACATCAATGGACTTATCAGCCACCCACAGGCGCCGAACAGTCATCTGATCTTGGGTCAAGGTGCCGGTTTTGTCCGAGCAGATGACCGTAGTACACCCCAGGGTCTCCACCACCGGCAGTCTCCTCACCAAGGCATGCCGCTTGACCATCCGCTGCACACCGATAGCCAACCCAATAGTAACCACGGCCGGCAAGGCCTCTGGGACAGCGGCCACGGCGAGGCTGATCCCCCAGATAAGCATCTCTATGACCTGATGGCCCCTAAGAACCCCGATGACTCCCAGGAGGAAACAGAGTAAAAGACCAGCGATGGCAATCCATTTCCCCATGCGATCGAGGTTTTTTTGAAGGGGTGTCCTGGCCACCTCTACTGCTTGGAGCATCTGCGCTATCTTACCGAATTCGCTCTTCATGCCGGTGGCGGTCACCACCCCCACACCCCTGCCGTAGACCACTGCTGTCCCCATAAAGACCATGTTCTTACGTTCAGCTACCTCAACATCATCCCCCAAGCCCACAGAGGTCTTCTCCACAGGGACGGATTCACCGGTGAGGGGTGCTTCATCGGCCTTGAGATTGACCGCCTCTAGGATGCGTGCATCCGCCGGTATCCTATCACCGGTGCTCAATACAATTATGTCCCCAGGGACCAACTCGCGAGCGTCTATCTCCTGCTCCTTACCTCGGCGGATCACTGTAGCGGTAGGTGCGGCCATCCGTTTGAGGGCCTCCATGGCCCGCTCTGCCCGGTATTCCTGGATGAAACCCAAGCCGATGGCAAAGAGAAGGATGGCGCCGATGACGATGGCATCGACGCTCTCCCCCAAGATGACGGAGAGTCCGACAGCTACCAGAAGGATGATGATGAGAATGCTCTTGAACTGATCGAAAAATATCTTAAGGGGGGAAACCCCCTGCCCCTCGGTAAGTTCATTGGGGCCATGCTGTTCCAGGCGTGTGCGGGCCTCTTCTTCCGTCAAACCTGCGGAAGAGGTGTTCAGTTGAACAAGGACCGCCTCTGCCTCCATGGTGTGCCACAGCATCTCGTTGCCCTTCATAAGATTGCTTCCGATTACAAAGTTTTTCTTTCGTGTGTTATAACACTGAGAAGGAGAAAAGACAACGACGGGCCCCAATGCTTGACAAAAGATGGACAAGATGTTAATGTTTTTATTAATTAGTTTAGACCATCACTATGATGTATTTTGTCACGTTGACCTCGCCATGATTGTAGACCTCCTTCTCTCTCGGAGGATTCAAGGGTCAAGAATCTCAACGGTCACGAAGAATGCTAAAGTACCAGCGAGATGACCTCAGGTTGTCAACTCAGGGGGGGGTCGGACACATCGAAAATCTGAAGGAAGATAACCACAAGACAGGAATCCTTGAATCCAGAGGGGAAACATGATATTTTCACAGGGGTGAGAAGGTAAACCCTGATAGTTGTTTGTTCTTCTGGAAAAGGAGCAGAGTACATGAAGATCGCCATTGCAGGCAAAGGGGGGGTGGGGAAAACCACCCTGTCGGGGGTGATGGCCCGGTATTTGGCCGAGGAGGGATATACAGTTCTGGCCATCGATGCAGATCCCGATGCCAACCTCGCCTCGGCCCTCGGCTTTCCTCCGGAACTGCTCAAGGACGTCACTCCCCTGGCGGAGATGACCCCGCTCGTGGAGGAGCGAACCGGGGCACAAAAAGGGACCTTCGGCGGGGTCTTTAAGTTGAACCCTAAAGTCGACGACCTCCCCGACACCTACAGCGTGACCCACCACGGGGTGAAGCTCCTCATCGTGGGAAACATCCCCCAGGCCGAGGGGGGATGTTTCTGCCCGGAGAACGTCCTGCTGAAGGGATTGCTCCACCATATCCTGGTCGGGAGGGATGAGGTGGTCATCATCGATATGGAAGCAGGTCTGGAACACCTCACCCGAGGCAGCACAAAACACGTCGATGCCTTCGTCATTGTGGTGGAGCCGGGGCAACGAAGCATCGCCACGGCCCGCCAGATTTTGAGATTGGCCAAGGATCTGGGGGTACAACAGGTATATGGTGTGGGGAATAAGGTGGCTTCCCCCGATGACCAAGCATTGATCGAAGAGGGGCTCACGGAGATACCATTCTTAGGGCACCTCGCTTTTAATCAGCAGGTAGTAGAGGCCGACAAGAAAGGGATGTCGCCCTATGATTTGAACGGCGCCATAAAAAAAGAAGTGAAAGCAATTATTGAACGGCTGCAAGGAGAGACATTTGCTTAGAACGATATTTGTGTGGTCATGTGTTGTGGTCTTCACCGTGGTCTTGGGGATCTGCGCCTTTCTCACCTTCCCCTTTGACCGTCGGGGGAATGTCATACACCGATATGCCAGGCTGTGGGGCTGGCTCATCCTCAAAGCTAATGGAGTGAGGGTACAGGTTAAGGGACTGGAACACGTCGACCAGGGACAACCCGCTATCTACATGTGCAACCATCAGGGGACCTTTGATATCTTCGTCCTGCTGGCCCACCTCCCGATACAGTTCCGCTGGGTGGCCAAGGTGGGGCTCTTCAGGATTCCGGTCTTGGGGTGGGCCATGAGTACGGCGGGGTATATCAGCCTCGACCGCTCGAAGCGTAAACGGGCATACCGGGGTATGGAGATCGCAGCGCGCAAAATCAGTGAGGGGACCTCGGTGGTTATGTTTCCGGAGGGTTCCCGTTCATATGACGGGGCCCCGCAGCCCTTTATGAATGGTGGTTTTACGTTGGCCATCAAGGCGGGGGTCCCCATCTGCCCCATCACCCTCGATGGGTCGTGGGCGCTCATGCCCAGAACGACCTTAAAAATCAAAACGGGAACGGTTCGAATCGACATAGGACAACCCATTAAGACCGCAGGGCTCACCATGCAGGATAGAAAGCGGCTGATGCAGGAGGTAGAACGGAAGATCAGGGCCAATCTTCCCGTTACACCACGGGAGCGTGCCGATGCAGCCTGATGGTCTGCGATTGATCCCCTTAGGAGGGTTGGGGGAAATCGGTCTCAACATGATGGTCCTGGAGTATGGTGATGACCTAATCGTCATCGATGCGGGCCTCATGTTTCCCGAAGACTACATGCTGGGAATCGATATGGTGATCCCGGACATTACCTATCTCCGCCAAAGAAAGGATAGCGTGCGGAGCATCATCCTCACCCATGGGCATGAAGATCACATCGGGGCCCTCCCCTTTATCCTCAAAGAGTTGAAGGTCCCGGTATACGGAACACCCTTTACCCTGGCCCTGGTAGGGGAGAAGTTGCATGAGCACGAGGGGGTGGGGAAGGTGGCATTCAAAAAAGTACGGCCACGGGACCTGGTGGAGATTGGCCCCTTCCAGGTGGAGTTTATCCGAACGTGCCACAGTATCGTCGATGGGACAGGATTGGGTATCACCACACCGGTAGGCACCTTGGTACATACCGGTGATTTCAAGATCGACCAAGCCCCGGCCGGTGGAGAGTTGACCGATCTGAGAAAGTTCGCCGAGTACGGGGAACGGGGCGTCTTGGCCCTGCTGTCCGACAGCACGAATGCCGAACGGGAGGGGTATACCCTCTCAGAGCGGGAGATCGGCCAAAGGCTGGAAGAGATCATCAGGGTGAGTCCCGGGAGGGTCATCGTGGCCCTCTTCGCCTCCAACATCCAGCGCATCCAGCAGGTAATGGATGTCGCCATCAAGTACGGGCGCAAGGTAGCACTGGTGGGGAGAAATATCGTAAACAACACCCGGATCGCCCGCGAGCTCGGCTACATGCGCTTTCCTCCTGGTGACCTGATCGACGTCAAGAAGATGAATCAGTATCCACCAGAGCAGCTCCTCCTCTTGTCGACGGGGAGCCAGGGAGAACCCTTGTCGGCCCTCAGCCTCATGGCCACGGACAACCACAAAGACGTACAGATCCAAAGGGGGGATACCGTCGTCCTCTCCTCCCGTTTTATCCCGGGCAATGAGAAGGCCATCACCCACATGATCAACCACCTCTGCCGTCGGGGGGCAGAGGTCATCTACGAGAAGATCTCCGCCATCCATGTCTCAGGTCATGGATACCGGGAGGAGTTGAGGATGATGCTCAATCTGATCCATCCCGAGTACTTCATCCCCATCCATGGTGAATACCGGCACCTGGTCCAGCATATCCAGTTGGCCAGGGAGGTGGGGATGGCAGAGGGCAAACTGCTCCTGGCTGAAGATGGGGACGTCATCTCCCTTGGCAACGGCACCGGAAGGATCACCGATAGAGTGGAAGTCGGAAAGGTCTTCGTCGACGGCAAAGGGGTGGGGGATGTAGAAGACCTGGTCCTGCGGGACAGGAAGCAGCTCTCCGAGGATGGGATGGTGATCCCTGTCATGGTCATCAACGAACGTACGGGGGAGGTGGTGTCGGGTCCTGACATTATATCCCGAGGGGTACTGTTTGAAGAAAAGATGGGGGAGGTCCTGCAGCAAGCCAAGAAGGTCATCAAGGAGGCCCTGGAGGGTGTGTCTATCGAATCCAAGACCGATGAACTTGAAGTGGAGAACGTGATCCGCCGCGCCCTCAAGAGATTCTTCCGCAAGGAGATGAATCGCCGACCCGTCATTATCCCTGTGATTATCGAGATGTAGGAGGTCCACAATGGCCAGAAAGGAATTGGGCAAGGAGATCGGTGGGCTCATCGCCATCGGTGGGGGGATATTCCTCTTTCTGTGCCTGTATTCCTTTCATCCTCAAGATCCCTCCCTCAACCTTTATCAGTCCGCCCCCGCTGAGATCCACAATTTAGGGGGGCTGGCCGGTGCCTATCTCTCCGATATCCTCTGGCAGGTCTTCGGCTGCACCTCCTTCCTCTTCCCCCTCATCCTCGTGGTGTTAGGGGTTTCCATCTTCGCCAACCGCACGATCGAACCCAAAGGGCCGCGCTGGGTGGGTTTTACCCTCTTGCTCATCGCCACATCAGCACTCCTGGACATCTTCCTGGGAGAGGTATCGATCCTCTCATACGAGGGAATAGCCGGGGGGGTCGTGGGAAGCATCCTCGGCGCCTTCCTGAAGAAATACCTCAGTGTGGTGGGGGCATCCTTCCTGCTCATCCTTTTGTTTCTCTCCTCAATGACGCTGACCACCGGTATATCCCTGAGACAGGGTGTGGTAGGAACGGTGAAGATCGTCAGTGGGGTCGTGCGCTGGATCATACAGGTTAAGGATCTGTATTATGGAAAGTGGCAGAAAAAAAGGAAGAAGAAAGAAAGCTTAAAGGGAGCGGGGATCACAAGAGCCAACCCCGCTCCTCCCGTTATCTTATCCCATCCAGTGCAGCGGGGAATCGAGCCGAGACAAGAGCCCCTCCCCTTCCCCGAACCGAGCTCCGAGGCTTATCACCTCCCCTCTCTCTCCATCTTGGAGGGCAGAAAGGGCAAAGAAGTTCAGGTATCAAAGGATGTCCTCTTTGCCAATTCACAGATCCTGGAGAGCAAGCTCAAGGACTACGGTGTGGAGGGGAAGGTGGTAGGGGTGCGGCCCGGTCCTATTGTGACTGTCTACGAATTTGAGCCCGCCCCCGGAGTCAAGGTCACCAAGATCCTCAATCTGGAAGACGATTTGGCCCTGGCCCTCAGCGCCCTCAGCATTCGGATACAAGCCCCCATCCCCGGTAAACCGGTGGTGGGGATTGAGATCCCCAACCCGGTACGCGAGTCCGTCTGTTTAAAAGACGTGGTGAGCGCCGACCCCTTTCTGAACAGCGGGTCCACGGTGACCCTCGCCCTCGGCAAGGACATCTCCGGTAACCCCTTCGTTATCGATCTCGCCCGCCTCCCTCACCTCCTGGTGGCTGGCTCAACCGGATCCGGCAAGAGTGTCTCCATCAATGCCATGGTTTGCAGTCTCCTGTTGAGGACGACCCCGGACGAGGTGAAGTTCCTCCTCATCGATCCCAAGATGCTGGAACTCCCTGCATATGAGGGGATCCCCCACCTCTTGTTGCCCGTGGTAACGGACCCTAAAGAGGCCGCCATCGCGTTGCGATGGGTAGTGGAGGAGATGGAGCGCAGATACGCCATGATGGCGGAGCAGGGAATCAGAAACATCGAAAACTATAATCAACGGCTCAAGGAAGGGTCGCTTCGTTCTATCGAAGGAGCGGAAGGACCTACGCCCCCCAAACGGCTCCCCTACGTCTTGGTGGTGATCGATGAATTGGCCGACCTCATGATCGTCTCGGGGAGGGAGGTGGAGGAATCCATCATCCGCCTGGCCCAGATGGCCAGAGCCGCGGGGATCCATTTGGTCCTCGCCACCCAGCGCCCTTCGGTGGATGTCCTGACGGGATTAATCAAGGTAAACTTCCCCGCCCGCATCTCGTTTCAGGTCTCCACCAAAACCGACTCCAGGACCATCTTGGACACCCAAGGGGCCGAGCACCTCTTGGGATCAGGGGATATGCTCTTTTTGCCCCCTGGCAGTTCTAAGCTGCTGCGCGTCCATGGCGCCTATGTCTCCGAGGAAGAGATCAAACGGTTGGTGGAATTCTGGCGGGGACAAGGGGGGCCTACCTATACGCGAAGCATTCTCCTTGAGCGAAAAGAACGCAAGGAACTCGAGGACGATGAATACGATGAAAAATACGATGATGCCGTGGCCTATGTATCCAAGACGGGCCACGCATCCATCTCCCTCATTCAAAGAAAGTTGAGAATAGGGTATAATCGAGCAGCCAGGATCATCGAGCGGATGGAGGAAGAGGGGATCGTCGGCCCATCTGATGGTGTAAAACCACGGGATGTGTTAATACATAGAATATAAGGAAACATCATGCTGACACCAAAAATGCAGATTACCATGGAGACCTCGAGGAAGCTGCTGCGCATGCAGGCCACGGGGAAGGTCTCCAATGTAATCAAAAAACTGCATCCCGCAGACCTCGCGCAGATATTTCCCTACTTCAGCGAAGCCGAACAGAGGACTATCTTCGGCCTCATTAAGGACCCTGCCAAGGCCGCCGAGGTCCTCAGTGAGATCGAGTGGGTGACGGGCGCACAACTCCTGCAGACTATGGATACCAAGTGGGTGATCCAGATACTGCAGGAGATGCCCTCGGACGATACCGCAGAGATCATCAGCAACCTCCCTGAGGAGCTCGCAGAAGAACTACTCCAGGGTATGAAAAAGAAGGATCTCGAAGAGGTTGAGGGGTTGCTCAGCTATCCCGAGGAGACGGCCGGCCGGATCATGAACCCCGTCTACTTCTCCCTTCATGAAACGACCACCGTCCGTGATGCCATGAAGGCGGTGCAGAAGGCAGCCGATGCGGAAATGGTCCTCTATGTCTACGTGGTGGACGACCGCAATCATCTTGTCGGGGTCGTCTCCTTGCGGCAGCTCTTGCTGGTCCCAACAAACAAGAAACTCCGGGACATCATGAGCACCGAGGTGTTCAGCGTCCAGACCCTCGAAGATCAAGAAGAAGTGGCCAAGGTGGTGGAACGATACAACATCTTGGCCGTCCCTGTGGTGGACGAGGAGAACAAGCTGGTCGGGGTCATCACCGTCGACGATGTCATCGACATCCTTCGGGACGAGGCCACCGAGGACTTCCTGAAGATGGCCGGGACCAGAGAGGAAGAGTTCGCCTATGTCGATGATGTCCTCAAAGTATCACGGTTGAGGTTCCCCTGGCTCATCACAAACCTGCTGGGAGGGTTGATCACCGGATATCTCCTGTGGCTCTTTAGGATAACAATCCAGGATGTCCTGGCCCTGGTAACGTTTATCCCGGTAATCACGGCCATGGGGGGGAACGCCGGGTTGCAATCCTCGACCATCATGGTCAGGGGTTTTGCCACCGGACGCATCGAGTACGCGCGATTAACCAGCATCATCTTTAAGGAACTTCGGGTGGGGCTCATCATGGGACTTGTCTGCGGCGCAGTGGTGGGAATAGTGGGTACCCTCTGGTTTGGAAATCCGACCATCGGGATCGTGGTCTGCGTGGCCATGATCATCGCTATGACCGTGGCCTGCACCATGGGGGCCTTGATCCCCTCCTTCTTCCGCAAGGTCCATGTAGACCCCGCCATCGCCTCTGGTCCCTTTGTGACCACGGCCAACGACATTACCGGAATCGTCATCTATATGGGAACTGCCACCATCCTCTTGAAACATATCCTGTAATACCATGCAGCTGCGCAAAACCGATGCCGTGGTGATTCACCGCCTCGATTTCAAAGAATCCGATCTGATCGTTACCCTCTACACCGCTGATCTGGGGAAGGTCACGGGGATCGCCAAAGGGGCCAAGCGAAGCAAGCGGCGGTTTGTCAACAACCTCCAGCCCTTCTCCTATATCAGGATCCTCTTCGCAGAAGGGAGGGGGGGGTTGATCAGATTGGATGAAGCTGATATGATACACCCCCTCTTTCGGATTAGTGAAGATATCTCCAAGGTCCTCTATGGAAGCTATTTCCTCGAAATAGTCAAAGAGATGACTGGGGAAAAGGAATCAAACCCCCAACTCTTTGAACTATTGGTGAATTTTTTGACCTTGCTCAACGATTCCCCACCCCGTGAGGAATACCCACGGGTCTTTGAACTGCGGTTCCTCGACCTCATGGGGTACCGGCCCCGGTTGATGGAGTGCACGATCTGCAGTAAGAAACCCTCATCTGGTGATGAGACCTTCTTTAGCTACCTCCATGGAGGGGTGGTCTGCAAGAGATGCCAGGTCAATGCCCGGGGGGCCGTCGCCATCTCAGACGAGACCATACAGGCCATGGAGAGTATTCTGGGGATGGACCTCGCAGAGGTGGAGGGGATCCGGCTCTCCCCTCTGGTCCTCACCGAGGGCAAAGAGATCCTTCCCCGGTTCGTGCAACACCAGTTGGGCAAGGGGCTTAAATCATTGCGGGTGATGGAAGCGATAGAGGGGGGCTAGGAGGAACAAGTGACCCTACAAGAATTGATCCTGGCCCTGGAACGATATTGGAATGACCAGGGGTGTGTCATCCAGCAGCCCTACGACACTGAAGTGGGGGCCGGGACCTTTAACCCCGCCACCTTTCTGCGGGTCCTCGGGCCCGAACCCTGGAATTGCGCCTATGTGGAGCCCTCGCGCCGTCCGACTGACGGCCGCTATGGTGAGAACCCCAACCGCCTGCAACACTACTATCAATATCAGGTCATCATGAAGCCCTCCCCCCTGACGATTCAGGAGATATACCTGGATAGCCTGTACAGCTTCGGGATCGACCCTCTGGCTCACGACATCAGATTTGTCGAGGACGATTGGGAATCTCCTACCTTGGGTGCATGGGGGCTGGGCTGGGAGGTCTGGCTCGATGGGATGGAAATCACCCAGTTCACCTATTTTCAGCAGGCAGGGGGGTTCGACCTGAAGCCCGTCTCCGTGGAGATCACCTATGGCATCGAGCGGATCGCCATGTACCTGCAGGGGGTGGAGAACGTCTACGACCTGACCTGGACCGATGGCATCCGCTACGGTGACATCCACCACCAGGGGGAGGTGGAGTTCTCCCGATACAACTTCGAAGAGGCCGATGTGGAGATGCTCCTGCAACTGTTTGAGATGTATGAAGGGGAGGGGCAAAAACTACTCAAAAAGGGATTGGTTCTTCCAGCCTACGACTATTGCCTGAAGTGTTCCCACACCTTCAATCTTCTGGAGGCCAGGGGGGCCATCAGTGTCACCGAGAGGATGGGTTTTATTCTTCGGGTGAGAGATCTCGCCCGCGGCAGTGCCGATCTCTATCTCCGCCAGCGTGAAGAGATGGGATTTCCCCTTTTGAGCGTGCGGGGTGCAGCATGAAGCAGGGGATGCTGCTGGAGATAGGAACCGAGGAGATCCCCTCCCGTTTTATACCTGCAGCCCTCGAAGGGATGCGGGAACTTTTGAAAAAAGAGCTCGAATTCCAACGGGTTGAGTGCGGTGATATTAAGGTGATGGGCACCCCCCGCCGGCTCACCCTGTTCGCCGAACTGGCAGACAAACAGCGCCCCCTAGAGCAGGACCGAATCGGCCCTCCCAAGAGCGTGGCCTTTGATCCCCAGGGCAAACCCACTAAAGCAGCCCTGGGATTTGCCCAAAAAGAGGGGGTGGGGGTCGAAGTGCTAGAGGTGGTGGCGACGGACAAAGGGGAATACCTCTGCGTGCGCAAGCGCGAAGAGGGAAGAGGTACCTGCTCAATCCTCTCAGAGATCCTCCCCCGCATGATCACCTCCATCCCCTTTCCCAAATCGATGCGCTGGTCCGGTTTGGGACTTCGCTTTGCGCGCCCCATCCACTGGATCCTGGCGCTCTTCAATGGTGAGGTCATTCCTTTCACCCTCGAGCATATAACCAGCGGCCCCGTGACCCGGGGGCACCGTTTTCTGCATCCTAAGCCATTCCAGGTTAAGGGATTGAACGACTACCTGGATGGACTCCGTCAGGCCTGCGTCATTGTGGACCCGGGTGAGCGCAAGGAACTGATCCGCCGCGGCATCAAGGAGGCGGCCCAACAGGCAGGGGGAAGGCCCCTGGAGGCGGAGGCCCTCCTGGAGGAGCTCACCTACCTGGTGGAGTACCCTGTTGCGGTCTGCGGAACGTTTGATAAGGGGTATCTCGACCTGCCTAGGGAGGTCTTGATTACAGCAATGCAACACCACCAGCGGTACGTCCCGGTGGTCAATACAAAAGGGCAACTGCTCCCCTCCTTTGTCGCCGTGAGCAACACCCGGGCACAGGACATGGAGGTGGTTACCAAGGGCAATGAACGGGTCCTGCGGGCCAGGCTCGCTGATGCTCAATTCTTCTTCCAAGAAGACCAGAAGATCTCCCTTGAAAAACAGGTCGATGATCTCAAAGGGGTGATCTTTCAGGCCAAGCTCGGCACCTCCTATGAGAAGGTCATGCGGATTCAGGAACTGGCAGTGAAAGTGGCTGAGGAATTGGCCCCTGAGGCAAAAAAGATAGCGGCCAGGGGGGCCTATCTGTGCAAGGCGGACCTGGTGACACAGATGGTGGGTGAGTTCCCCCAGCTCCAGGGGATTATGGGGAGGGAGTATGCCCTCCTGGGGGGCGAAGACCCTGCTGTGGCACAGGTGATCTCCGAGCACTACCTCCCCCGGTTTGCCGGGGATGCACTCCCCGCTACCGCAGCAGGAGACGCCGTCAGCATCGCCGATAAAGTGGATACCATCGTCGGCTGCTTCGGGGTGGGTCTGATTCCTACCGGCACCTCGGACCCCTTTGCCCTGAGGCGACAGACATTAGGCGTCATCCACATCATCCTCGGCAAGGGATACCGTGCCTCGCTACAGGGGATGATCAGGATGGGCATGGAACCCTTGATTAAAAAAATAGAACGGTCGAAAGAGGAGATCCAGGCCGATTGCCTGGCCTTCTTCCGGGGGAGATTTGTCGGCCTGCTCACATCCCAGGGATATTCCCCTGACGTCATAGAGGCCGTCCTCGCCGTTCAGTGTGATGATCTGGTGGATGCCCGTGCCCGCGTCGAGGCCGTGACCACATTCAGGGGCCAGCCTGAGTTTGAGCCCGTGGCCGTCGCCTTCAAACGGGTGGCCAATATATTAAAAGGGGTGGATCATAAGGGACAGGTCGACCCAAACCGCTTCGAGACCCCCCAGGAAAAAGCGCTTCATAAACGATACGAGGAGATTGCAGGGCAATTCTCCGCAATGATCAATGGGGGGAACTACCAGGGAGCACTCGGGGAACTGGCCAAGCTCCGCCCGCCAATCGATGCCCTCTTCGACCATGTCATGGTCATGGCCGAGGACAAAAAGATACGAGCCAACCGCCTGGCACTGCTGGATGAGATCGGGGGACTCTTCTCCCAGATGGCGGATTTCTCCAAACTGGCAATCGGCGAAGAAGGTTAAAGATCGATTACAATATAGTATAAGGAGGAAGCGATGTCTCAGTACGTCTATTTCTTTGGTGAGGGAAAGGCCGACGGCAACGCCCAAATGAAGACCCTCTTGGGCGGCAAAGGGGCTAATTTAGCGGAGATGACCAACCTCGGCATACCCGTTCCCTCTGGTTTTACCATTTCAACAGAGGTTTGCAGTTATTACGCCGAACATGACGGAGCATACCCCTCCGAGCTAAACAAGGAGGTCGAGGCGGCCCTCACCAAGATGGAGAAGGTCATGGGGTCACAGTTCGGCGGTACTGATAATCCCCTCCTGGTCTCGGTACGCTCCGGCGCTGCCATCAGCATGCCGGGGATGATGGATACCATCCTGAATCTTGGGCTCAATGATGAGACTGTACAGGGTTTGGTGCGGCGCACCGAGGATGAGCGGTTCTCCTATGACTGCTATCGCCGGTTCGTGGCCATGTACGGCGACGTAGTCCTGGGACTCAAACCCCAGGAAAAAGACGAGCAGGATCCCTTTGAGGTGATCCTGGAGGCCAAAAAGGAGGCGAGGGGGATTCACTACGATCATGAGCTGAGCGCTCAAGACCTCAAGGAACTCGTCCAAGCGTATAAGGCCGAGATCAAGAAAAAAGTGGGCGTCGATTTCCCTGAAGAGCCGCACGAGCAGCTCTGGGGGGCCATCGGGGCGGTCTTTGGCTCATGGAACAACCCCCGCGCCATTGCCTATCGGGAGCTCAATGCCATCCCCGATGATCTGGGGACCGCGGTGAACGTACAGTCCATGGTCTTCGGCAATATGGGGAAGACCTCGGGCACCGGGGTGGCCTTTACCAGGGACCCGGCCACGGGCGCGGATGTCTTTTACGGCGAATACCTCATGAACGCCCAGGGAGAGGATGTGGTGGCGGGCATCCGCACCCCCCAACCCATCAACAAGCGGCAGAAGGGGGGCAAAGATGTCCCCTCCCTGGAAGAGGAGATGCCCGAGGTCTATGGACAACTGGAGAAGATCCGCTCAAAGCTAGACCGCCACTACCGCGACATGCAGGACGTGGAATTCACCATCCAGCAGGGCAAGCTGTGGATGCTCCAGACACGGGCAGGGAAGCGCACCGGGCTGGCCGCCCTGAGGGTCGCCGTCGACATGGTGCAACAGGGGGTGATCACCAAGGAGGAGGCCCTCCTGCGGGTGGAGCCCGCTCAGCTGAACCAGGTGCTGCGACCTGTCTTCGATCCCCGGCAAAAACAACAGGCCATCGACGAGGGCAAGCTCATCGCCCATGGCCTCAACGCTGGCCCGGGGGCGGCGTCGGGCAAGGTGGTCTTCAACGCCCCCGATGCCGTGGAGTGGGCTGGACGGGGTGAGGAGGTTCTCCTGGTGAGGATTGAGACCTCCCCTGAGGACATACGCGGGATGAACGCCGCCCAGGGTATCCTCACCGCTCGCGGCGGCATGACCTCTCACGCCGCCTTGGTCGCCCGTCAGATGGGCAAAGTCTGCGTGGCAGGCTGCGGTGCCCTGAACATCGATTACAAAAAGCGGCAGATCCAGGTGGAGGGCCACACCGTTAAAGAAGGAGACTACCTCTCCATCGACGGGACTACCGGAGAGGTGATCTTAGGCAAGATCCCCACCAGGCCGTCCGAGATCCTCCAGGTCCTGATCGAAAAGAGCATGAAGCCCGAGGAATCCGAGATCTACCGCTACTATAGCGAGCTGATGTCCTGGGCCGATGAGGTCAGACGCCTGGGTGTGCACACCAATGCGGATGAACCTGATCAGGCACGGATCGCTCTTGGCTTTGGGGCCGAGGGGATCGGCCTGTGCCGCACCGAGCATATGTTCTTCGAAGGGGACCGAATCGATGCGGTCAGGGAGATGATCCTGGCCGACGACAAGACGGGAAGGGAGGCGGCCCTGGCCAAGCTCCTTCCCATGCAGAAAGAGGATTTCAAGGGGATCTTCCAGGTCATGGGGGAGCGCCCCGTTACCATCCGGACCCTGGACCCACCCCTTCACGAATTCCTCCCCCATACACAAGAGGACATAGATGACCTGGCCCGCAAGATGGGGATCACGTCAGAAAAGCTGCAGGCCAAGGTGCAGGGACTGCATGAGGCGAACCCGATGCTGGGTCACCGGGGGTGTCGTTTGGGTATTGTCTATCCCGAGATCACCGCCATGCAGGCCCAGGCCATCTTCGAGGCGGCCTGCGAGGTGGCAAAGAACGGGACCAAGGTCCATCCCGAGGTGATGATCCCCCTGGTGGGAGATGTCCGGGAGCTGGCGAATCAGCGCACGGTGGTGGACGAGGTAGCCCATGAGGTCTTCTCCCGCTACAAGGCCCAGGTGCAGTACAAGGTCGGGACCATGATCGAGGTCCCCCGCGGCGCCCTGACCGCCGATCAGGTGGCCCAGGAGGCCGAGTTCTTTTCCTTCGGGACCAACGATCTGACCCAGACAACGTATGGGATCAGCCGGGACGATGCGGGCAAGTTTTTGCAAGCCTATTTGGCGGCCGATATCTGGGAGGCGGACCCCTTTGAAAAACTTGACCGTATTGGTGTCGGGGAGTTAATGGCCATCGCCGTGAAAAAAGGCCGGGGGACCAGGCCGGATCTCAAGATCGGGATCTGCGGGGAGCACGGCGGGGAGCCGAGCTCGGTGGAGTTTTGCCACACAGTCGGGCTCGATTACGTGAGCTGTTCTCCCTATCGGGTGCCCATCGCTCGCATGGCTGCCGCACATGCGGCCCTCAAGGAGCGCATGAGCGATTGAAGGCGCTCATCCATATCTGCTGCGCCAACTGCCTCATCTATCCCCTGAAGGTCCTGCGCGAAGAGGGGTGGGAGGTCATGGGGTTCTTCTACAACCCCAACATACACCCCTATCAGGAGTACCGGCGCAGGATGGAGGCGGTGCAGGCATATACAAAACAGGCCGCAATCGAGGTGATCTACCGGGACGAGTATAACCTCGAAGAATTCCTGCGGGGGGTGGCGTTTCGGGAGGAGGAGCGCTGTCGGTTCTGTCATCACCTCCGGCTGGAGGCAACGGCCCAAGTTGCCAAACGCGGTAAATTCGACGCCTTCACGTCCACCCTCCTGCACAGCAAACACCAGAATCATGAGCTTATAAAAGCAACCGGCGAAACAGTGGGCAAGGAGCAGGGGGTGCAGTTCCTCACACGGGATTTTCGCGATGGCTGGAAAGAGGGGATAGAAGAATCCAAGGCCCTGGGCATCTACCGCCAACAATACTGCGGCTGCATCTACAGCGAAAAGGAGCGGTATTTAGGAAAGAGGTGATTGATGCCCCTCGGTGCTTTAGGCAAAACCCTGATCATCTTTGGTGTAATACTGGTAGGAATAGGGTTGCTCTTGACCCTGGGGGATAAAATCCCCTGGATCGGGAAGCTTCCGGGGGATATCATTATCAAACGGGAAAGGTTTACCTTCTATTTCCCCATCACGACCAGCATCATCATCAGCCTCATCCTGACCCTCCTCTTTTCACTCTTCAGGAAGTGATCCCCTACTAGACAAGGGATACTCCCCCCTTTTTTTCACAAAAAGCTTGACACAAAAGGCTTATTTTATCTACCATGGCATTGGAAAATGAAGGTACGAGGGGGTTCCAACCTTCAACGAGAAGTAATAATATCCTGATGAGTTTGGATATCACCTGAAAATCAGTAGTATAAACGAATCATTGATCATATGAACGAGATTAGACGAATACCTTTCTCACTAATCCTTCAAGGAGAAAATTAGACAATCGTTACTGGTTTTGCTATATTTAAAGTGTATTATTTACTATATTAACGTAATAATTATGCCAAAATCTGACCTTTGGAGTAACGACACCGAAATCGAGTTTTTCATGGAAGCATTGGCACATTTTGCTTCACCTGAACAATTGTTTTACAAATTAAGTAGAGGTTATTTTGCTTACATTCCAAAAGGCAGCGATGCTGAAGGTCAAACCCTCCAAAGTCGCAATGCGCTTATTGGACAATTCACAGAAAACTGGGCGAAGAATCTTCTCTCGCCAATTGCAGAGGAATTCGATTTACACGCAGTTAACGGTGTTATCTGTGAAGAATTGGGGCTAACTCGACAATCAAACGCCGATGTTGCTCTCTGCAAATCAAGACAGGACAAAGGGAACAACCCATCTTGAGTTTTAGGAAACTATCTCATCTATATGGAGAGTATGATGGAAGAGAAAACAACAAAAAAGTTTGAAGTAAATATTTTCTATTCCAGTTTCTGTACTTACATAGTACAAGCAAAAGATAAAACCGAAGCTATATCAAAGGCTAGAAAATCGGGAGTTAATGAAAATGAAATTTTGACTAACCTTGAAACTTGGATTGAAGCTGATACCGCAGAGCCAGTACATTAATGAAAACTATTAAAAGTAAAATTCCTTTTAACTACAAAACGATAAAAACAACTCAAAATCGAATAGATAAAGGGCTTTTAGCTATTCCTGTTTCTTTGATTGATTATTTTCCGAAAAACAAAACAAAAGTTTATATAGCTTTCGGGCCTAGTTTGAAAGTTAGTCCCAAAAACTTCACCCCTTATACAAGTAGCAGCAGAGAGTGCAGAATTGGAGGAATGAGGAAGTTTTACGGAGACTTCCAAATTAAAGATGGTGATGAACTAGTAGTGCAAATTTTGGATGACAAGAAATATAGACTATATACAGAAAAACAGTTTGAGGAATCTGTCAAAAGCATGGAAGAAGCATTGGACAAATCGAAAGATGAAATAGAGGCTGCTTACAAACTTAAAAAAATATCAGAAGTCACTAACTCTGATTTGCGAGAAACTGTATTGAACGAATATTTCAGACTTTCGAAGGATGAATTCGAAAAAAGAAAGTACAATAAACCTTTCATCAGGATAAGAAAGGAAGGTATTCCTGCTACCATACGAAAAATTTTAACAGAGATTTACGACGGAAAATGTCAAATTACTCAATTTGGCTTTTTAATGAGAAATGGGAAACCATACTTTGAGATTCATCATATCAGGCCTGATTTGGGGAATCATTTAAAAAATCTATTAGTAGTTTGTCCAAACATTCATGCTCTTTTCACATATGCTCATGTTGAGCAATATTTTGACGAAGAGGGGTGGCTTAGGAGAGTAAAATTCAATAATGACGAATATAAGGTAAGTCATATTATCGATAAAATGCCAAAAGAATTTAAAAAGGAAATCCATTTCTTATGAATCCAAATTGGCAAAGGTTGGCTTTCTAATGGGGAAGGAGATAAGTAGGTATAAGGCTTCAAGCGCTAGTTCTTCAACTGCATGGGGAAGTTGGCTATCTGCTGCCAATCCAATCTTACGCGATATACACGAATACATACTTATTTTTTCTAAAGGTACATATTCCCGTAAATCAAGTAATAAAGAAAACACCATTACCAAAGAGCAATTTCTGGAGTTGACCAAATCAATATGGACAATGAATGCAGAGTCTGCAAAAAAGGTTGGACACCCTGCTCCTTTTCCTGAGGAACTTCCTAATCGACTCATTCAACTTTATTCATTCAAAGGCGATGTTGTTCTAGATCCATTTATTGGAAGTGGAACAACTGGACTAGCAGCACTCAAGTGTGAACGAAGATTTGTAGGTTATGATATTAGTGAAGAATATATCAAGCTTGCTAACAATCGTATCAATGCATTCAAAAATCAAACTGTAATGTCATTTCAATCTCAAAACAAGGAACAAACAAAAGGTACTGCGCCTAACAGAAAGAAGTGAGGGGAACGTTGTTTACACTGTTCACTTCTTGCGGAAGAGCGAGAGCCGCAGTAGTTCAGGCTCACGATAGTGCTCAAATCCCGTAGGGTGGGACTCCGCCTACCCGCCCCACTATCTACCCACAGCAGGCAAAGAGCGAAAGAAGCATAAGACTATTCCTCTTCCCAATATATTTTGCTATAATGCGTTTATCCAGAAAGGAGGGACACGATGAGTAAACCTCAACCGCAATACATAATAGATGAAAGCGGCCGCAAAACCGCCGTAGTAATACCTGTCGAGGAATATGAAGAGCTTTTGGAGGATTTACATGATCTCGCCATTATCGCTGAATGTAAAAACGAATCCACCATAAATTTTGATGACTTGAAGAAGCGGTTGAAGGCGGATGGACTCTTATTAAGATAGAAAGGAGGTGCTATACATGGAGACTCTTAAGGATGAAGCAATCAGTGCGATTTCAAAATTGCCAGAATCGGCAAGCATTGACGATATCATGTATGAGCTTTACGTTATTGACAAGGTCAAAAAAGGGAAAGAAGCTGCCGAACGTGGCGATACGCTATCCATAGAAGAGTTAAAGCGAGAAATGCAATCGTGGTAAAGTGGACAGCCCCTGCTAAGCTCGATTTAAAGGACATTCATGATTATATAGCAAGGGACTCCAAATATTACGCTCAGAAGGTATCGCACGATATAGTTGATAAATCCGAGAAACTACACCA